>ERZ773021.16-NODE-16-length-259017-cov-27.5258_pt1 | contig 259017 bp, 257 predicted proteins | sample MGYA00511668_ERZ773021 | MGnify/ENA primary metagenome ERZ773021 (study PRJEB29015, sample SAMEA2737961) | human oral metagenome | biome: human oral; feature: human-associated habitat; material: dental | place: China | collected 2032 ...
TCGAACCCCCGAACCCGAAGGAGCGGATTTACAGTCCGCCGCGTTTAGCCTCTTCACTACCTCTCCTGTATAATCAACAGTATTCATTATACCATTGATGAAAAGAAAACACAAGCATTTATTTACCCAAATTATAGGTTTCAATCAATTTTTCCACGGCATTTTCAAGTTTTTTATAAAAACTATCAACATTTTCATTTTTTATGATAGCAAATTGCCCGTCTAACTCAGCAATTTGACCAATGACTTTTTTACCAATAGATAAAACATAACCTTCGTATTGATCAGACCCTACTTTTACTTGGCTATCTGCTAATTGGATTTCAATCTTTTTGTCTTTTTTACTCATCATATACCTCTTTCAAGTCTCTATTTTACAAAAAAATAGAAAAACTAGCAAGCAATATGCGAAATTTAAAGCTACCTCAGCAGAGAGATAGCTTCAAAAATTTCTAAACTTTGACAATCCAGCCTTCTGGTGCTTCAACATCACCAAATTGAATACCGGTTAATTCATCATAAAGTTTTCGAGTGACAGGTCCAACTTCTGTTTCGCTGTAAAAGACATGGAAATCGTCACCGTGCTGAATACCACCAATTGGAGAGATGACCGCTGCTGTACCGCAAGCCCCTGCTTCAGCAAAACGATCTAAATCATCAATTGGGACATCTCCTTCGATAGCTTTCAAGCCCAAACGATGTTCTGCTAGGTATAGCAGAGAATATTTTGTGATAGAAGGCAGGATAGATGGGCTATATGGCGTTACAAATTCATTGTCTTTGGTAATTCCAAAGAAGTTCGCCGACCCCACTTCTTCAATCTTCGTGTGAGTGGCAGGGTCTAGATAAATGACATCAGAGAATTTCTTTTCGTGCGCCATTTGTCCTGGAAGCAAGCTTGCTGCGTAGTTACCGCCGACTTTAGCAGCACCTGTTCCATAAGGAGCGGCACGGTCATACTTGTCAGAAACGATAAAGTTTGTTGGAGTCAAGCCCCCTTTAAAGTAATTTCCAACAGGCATGGCAAACACGGTGAAAATGTATTCATCTGCTGGTTTAACACCGATGATGTCACCAACACCTAACAATAGCGGACGAATATAAAGGGTTCCTCCTGTTCCATACGGTGGAACGTATTCTTCATTGGCACGAACCACTTGCTTCACAGCATCTACAAACATATCAGTCGGAACTTGTGGCATCAAGAGACGGTCTGAGGTACGTTGTAGACGTTTTGCATTTTGATCTGGACGAAATAGCTGTACGCCGCCGTCTTTCGTGCGATAAGCTTTCATTCCCTCAAAGGCTTGTTGACCGTAATGAAGGCAAGGAGATGATTCAGACATGTGCAGAGTTGCATCTTCAGTCAATTCTCCTTTTTCCCACTGACCATTTTTATAATAAGCAAGATAGCGATAAGGCAATTTCATATAGGAAAAACCAAGATTTTCCCAATCAAGATTTACTGACATAACATTCTCCTTTTTAATTTTATGATTTTTATTTTACACTATTTTTAGATATTTTCAATAGTTTTTTGCAAAATTCTGAAAATTTTTTAATTTCAGTTTATAACCGAACAAAAAATCAGCCGCTTGGACTGATTTTCAATTATTTAAGATTCGCAGAGAACACTTCTTCATCCGAAATAGTATCTGAGATGAAACTTCCGTTACTGGTTCTTTCAGACAAACCGAGGTCAGCTAGATTCACTTGGTAAGTAGTTCCTTTGTTAGAAATAATTGAGAGAATTTGCTCTTCTTCTGCCGTTGGATTGTCCGAACTAAAGAGATCTAGTTCTGCAGGCTGCTCTCCAAAAACAGGACCTGCTTGGAAAACACGATGTGGCTTGGACTTCAGATCGCGCAACACTTGCAAGCCACGATTTGCTCGACTGGTCACAGGAATATCTGCAACTGCCATCCGCTTGAGCGCTCCGCGCTGGGTCAAGATATAAAGTGAATCAGTATTGGCGATAAAAGCCGCTGCTAAGACATCATCTTTTTTGAGATTGATAGCTTTGACACCTGCTGCCTTAGCGCCCACAACTGGTACTTCTTCGATATTGAACCGCAAGGCATAGCCGTTCTGGGTCACTAGCATAACATCGTCTAGCTTGATTGGAGAAAGTGTGATAATTTGGTCGTCTTCATTTTTTAATTTAGCAAATTTAACAGACTTGGACTTATAGGTGCGCCAAGGACTGAATTGTTTTCGCTCTACACACTTGATTTGCCCTAGTTTTGTTACCGCAAAATAAGTGCCTTCGTCAAAATTATCTACTAACTCAGTGTAGATGACTTCTTCGTTGGTCTCAAAATTGGTAATAGTCTGGCTGAGGTGTTCCCCGATTTCTTTCCAGCGAATGTCTGCCAATTCATGAACTGGTCGATAGATGACATTTCCAAGATTGGTAAAAATCAAAAGGTGCTGAGTGGTTTTCGCCAAGCTGACAAAAATCAGACGGTCGTCCTCGCGCTTGCCGACCTCGTCAACCGTTGATGAATTGAAAGAACGTGGACTGGTGCGTTTGATGTAGCCCCCACGAGTGACGCTGACATAGGTTTCTTCTTCCACAATCAGACTAGCCGTATCAATCTCAATGGCATTAGCCGTATCTTGCAATTCACTAAGACGAGGATTACCAAATTTCTTTTTGACCTCGCGGAGTTCGCGCTTCATGAGATTGTACATGGTCCGCTCATCGCCGATAATGGCAGAAAGCATATCAATTTTCTCACGTAATTCCGCCTGCTCTTCTTCCAAAATCACCACATCTGTATTGGTCAAGCGATAAAGTTGGAGAGTGACGATAGCCTCTGCCTGCTCCTCGGTGAAATCATAGCTGACCTTGAGGTTTTCCTTAGCGTCAGCTTTATTTTCCGATGCACGAATGAGCGCAATCACTTCATCCAAGATAGAAATCACTCGAATCAAGCCTTCCACGATATGCAGGCGCTTCTCTGCTTTCGCTTTGTCAAAACGACTACGCGCCAGAATAATCTCTCTTCGGTGGGCGATGTAACTAGTCAGAATCGGCACGATCCCTACCAAACGCGGTGTAAAATGATCAATCGCCACCATGTTAAAATTGTAATTGACCTGCAAATCCGTATATTTAAAGAGATAATTCAAAATCAGCTCGGTATTGGCATCCTTTTTCAGCTCAATAGCAATACGAAGCCCGTCACGGTCAGACTCATCCCGTACTTCCGCAATACCAGCTACCTTATTATTGACCCGAACGTCATCAATCTTCTTAACCAAAACAGCCTTGTTAATCTCATAAGGAATTTCAGTGACAACAATCTGCTCTTTGCCGCCTTTGAGCTTTTCAATCTCCGTCCGAGAACGCACGACAACGCGACCTTTCCCAGTCTCATAGGCTTTCTTAATCTCATCTCGCCCTTGCACAATGGCCCCCGTTGGGAAGTCAGGCCCCGGCAGAAACTCCATGAGTTTGTCAACTTTGGCTTTGGGGTGGTCAATCATATACACCACCGCATCGATGACTTCCGCCAGATTGTGAGGCGGAATGTCCGTCGCATACCCAGCAGAAATCCCCGTTGCCCCATTCACCAAAAGATTTGGAAAGGCAGCAGGCAATACAGTCGGTTCTTTTTCCGTATCATCAAAGTTCCAAGCAAAAGGCACGGTGTCCTTTTCGATGTCTTGGAGCAAGTAGCCCGCAATCTCAGACAAACGAGCTTCGGTATACCGCATAGCGGCTGGCGGATCGCCGTCCATAGAACCATTATTTCCGTGCATTTCCACTAAAATCTCACGGTTCTTCCAGTCCTGAGACATACGCACCATGGCGTCGTAAATGGAGCTGTCACCATGCGGGTGGAAATTCCCCATGATATTTCCGACAGACTTTGCCGACTTGCGGTAGCCCTTGTCAAAGGTATTGCCGTCCTTGTTCATCGAATAAAGAATCCGACGCTGCACGGGCTTCAGTCCGTCACGAATATCGGGTAAAGCCCGCTCTTGAATGATGTATTTGGAGTAGCGCCCAAAACGCTCTCCCATGATGTCCTCTAAGGACATGTTTTGAATGTTACTCATAAGATACAAAGGGACGTTTCGGCTTGCCGAAAATTTCTGTAGAAAAATAGGAAATCGATGCAGGGTTCGATGAACTCCAATCGATTTATCTTTTTTTCTAAGTCTTAGTCCCATGTTCAGTTGCTATACAACCAAACTATCCTTTCTGTATTTTTCTTTTTTAATGCTTCCTGATGTAAGAGGCATCTCTTATGAATGAGCAAAGTGGATTATCACTTTCTTAGATTCAGTTTTTCTTTAGTGTACTGAATCATTTTTTCTGCAGTTTCTTTATCATAAGGAAAACCAGTCTTGAGAGAGAAAACCTGAGCTTCTTTGTGAAAAAATTGCTGCGTAGACAGTAAAGACTGGATGAGGCTTTCTTTGTTGGAAAAATCAAGCAAAGTGGCAAATTCTTCTTCCTTCTCAGCGGGCAAATACTCAAACAGATACTTGTAGTTTTTGCCGACATCAATGACTCCTCTATCCGCTGCCACTTGCCAAGCCAATAATTTCAGCAATTCTTTCTGACAGATACCATAGAGATGATCCACCGCATACACAAATTGCTGACGCTGAATCCCCTTGACAACATAGGCTGAAACCCACCAGAATTCATTGCACGATTTTGCAAAATCATCTGCACTCGCTGGTTTTGTCCAATAACGTTTGGAACTAGGTGTATAGGGCTGAAAGAGTCCCTGGGGGTCATCCAGCACCGTGAAATCTGCTTCGCTATCCACCCATTCTTTGATATGCTCCTTCGGGCAAAGGGTCAGATCTATCCGATTGCCATCTTCAAAGAGCATGAGATAGAGGCGGCGATGGTCAAGTATATTATGTTGCTCGATGATGCGCTTGCCAAACGCTTCCAACCAAGCAAGGTCAGTTACCAGAGCAGCCAAATCATCTACAATGTAAACCACATCATAGTCTTGAAACTCATCCTTGGGAGCATTCGGATTTGTCCGCGAGCCAGATAGAGCGACTGCATCCGCTTGTATGACTTTTGCAGTTTGCAAAATCAAATCCAACATTTCACTTTCAGTTCTCATGGAAATCCCTACCTTTTTGCTAGATCGCTTCTTTCACTTTCTTAACCGCTTTGCGTTTTTTGTAACGGCTACGAATAGCATTGAGTTGGTCGCGAAGATTTGCATAGTGGCTTCTTTCTGGGTAGGCATAGGTCATAATAGCAGTGAAATCCAGCAGGAAATCGTAAATTTCTTGCAGCTGAATGCGGAGTTGCTTGCTTTGGCTAGGCACTTTGCCTTTCAACTCGGTCAAGCGCTCCTTATAGGCTTCTTCAAACCGCTTTTGTGCAGTCATCAAATTTTCCACATGAGCTTCCAAGTGCAGTTTTGCCAGCGCCGTTTGATAAGTTGATTTCTTCAGCTCTTGGAGCAGGTGGTTGATGCCCTCTGTCTCTTTTTCATAGTTGGCAGCCGCAATCCCAGCGTAATTTTTCAGCAAGCCTGCCAAGGTGTCGTAGGCTTCTTTGGTCGCAGTCTCCTTGATCCGTGAAAATGCCCGCACCAAAGCAGTCAGCGTCCCCAAAGCATCATCTCGCTCGCGGTCGGCTTGGTCCAAACTGGTCACCAAACGACTAGCTTTCGTCTGATGAAGCCCCTCCTGAAACTTAGCCAAATGCTGGCTCATCTCTTCCAGCTTGCTCGTATAAATACTTTCAACCTTGTGCGCCTTGTTAAAAGCAGCAATCGCCTCTTTCGACTCGGTCATGAGCTGGGAAAATTCACTTTTATCCAGAGTTTTCGTGTCCAATGTAGTGATTCCGTATGTCAATTTCATTATTTTCTCCTAATTCTTTTAAATTCTAATCTATTTCATATCATTTTTATATTATTCAGTTTCGGAAAAGGCTTTTTACTCAAAAACCGTTCATCCGAAATTGGAATGTTCGCCTTTTTCTCCAAAAACTCTTGTCCGAAAACAGAACAATCGGGATTTACTAAAAAGTCGCTTGTCCGAAAGTTGAACGACTTTACTTTTGCTCTAGCGAGCTTGTCCGAATTTTTATTTCTGGTTTGAAAGTTTTAGTTTATTAAATCTTGATAAAATTCTAACTTCATCTAAGCTAAGAATAACAAATAAAGTTGAAGTATAAATATCATCATACCATTGTTCGAGCTCTTCGTCAGAACAACCATCATTATATTGTCTTTCTGGATGCCGTACATCAAGTTTATTATACATTTCAAAGAGTTTATCAACCGCAATAATTTTCTTATTATTCACTTTCATAACTTCTTTTAATTCTTCAGAAGCATTCAATTCTTTTTCTAACGGCTCAAGATATTTTGCTAAAGAGAATAAGATTTCTTCTTTACGTTTAGTATTCCCTTTGTTAGTAAAATGATTGTATTCCAGAACTTTCATCGCTTCCTGAATATTAGTTTCTGATACAATTTGAGAAACTTCTGAGGCATAAACATTTTTTTCGACAATAATCCGATTTCCACTGTCTAATTCAATCAGTTCGTGATTTGTTTTATCTAGAGAATAGTTTATTCTATCCTCAATCTCTCTAAAACTATTTGATATTAAGTAATAATTATAACGGTCTGAGTTGTTCATTTTTCCCGTATTCTTTTTCAAAAAAGAATATAAATCAATAATGAACTCTATATAAGAAAATAGCCGCTCAGTACCATTCATATTATTCTTAAAATATTTGTTTACCTCATCATAAGAAGTAAACTGAATTTTTCTATATTTAAGATATAATATGAAATTTACATTAAATACATTTTGCAGTGATATAAGTGATAAAGTTATTGAAGATGGTGACCTTTTTTCCGATATAAGTTTTGAAATTATTTCAAACTCCTTATCTGCATTAAATTCCATATCCTGAATAAGCTCAAAATAATTTTTTCTCGTCATAAATTCCTCCTAAAACACCATCTCTCCACTCTCCTCCAGTGTAAACTTGACATTATCTTCAATCCATTTACGGCGGGGTGGGACTTTGTCGCCCATGAGGACATTGACGCGGCGCTCGGCACGGGCCAAGTCGTCAATGGTAACGCGAATGAGGGTGCGGTTTTCAGGGTTCATGGTGGTTTCCCAGAGCTGGTCGGCGTTCATTTCTCCAAGCCCTTTGTAACGCTGCAGCATGGCACCTTTGCCAAATTTCTTGCGCAGGTCTTCTAGCTCGCCGTCCGTCCAAGCATACTCGACAACCTCGTTCTTGCCTTTGCCTTTGGACATTTTATAGAGCGGAGGCAGGGCGATATAGACATGCCCCGCTTCTACGAGTGGGCGCATGTAGCGGTAAAAGAAGGTCAGCAAGAGCGTCTGGATATGGGCACCGTCCGTATCCGCATCGGTCATGATGATAATCTTGTCGTAGTTGGCATCTTCTAGGGAGAAGTCCGATCCGACACCTGCACCAATGGTGTAAATCATAGTGTTGATTTCTTCGTTTTTGAGAATGTCTGCCATTTTAGCTTTGGCGGTATTGATAACCTTACCGCGCAGGGGCAGAATCGCCTGAAACTTGCGGTCGCGTCCTTGCTTGGCAGAGCCACCCGCTGAATCTCCTTCGACCAGATAGAGTTCGTTTTTGGCTGGATTTTTGGATTGAGCTGGCGTTAGTTTTCCAGATAAAAGCCCCTTGTCTTTCTTGTTCTTCTTGCCACTTCGGCTTTCATCTCTCGCCTTGCGGGCTGCCTCGCGCGCATCTCTCGCCTTAATCGCCTTGCGGATGAGATTAGATGCCAATTCTCCATTTTCCAAGAGGAAGAAAGTCAACTTGTCTGACACAATCGAATCCACCGCAGGACGAGCAAGCGGACTGCCCAACTTGTCCTTGGTCTGCCCTTCAAACTGCAAATGCTCTTCTGGCACTAAGATAGAAAGAACAGCCGCTAAGCCCTCGCGGTAGTCAGAACCTTCCAGATTTTTATCCTTTTCTTTCAGCAAACCAGTCTTTCTTGCATAGTCATTCATGACCTTGGTAATGGCTGATTTAAGCCCTGTCTCGTGCGTTCCACCGTCCTTAGTGCGGACGTTATTGACAAAAGAAAGGATATTGTCTGAGTAACCGTCATTGTACTGGAGAGCCACTTCCACTTGAAAACCGCCCTCTTCTCCTTCAAAATAAAGAACCGGCGTCAAGGTTTCCTTGTCTTCGTTCAAGTAGCTGACAAAGTCCTGCACCCCATTTTCATAATGAAAATCAACAGACTCGCCCGTTCGCTCATCTGTCAGAGAAAGGTGAACATTTTTCAAGAGAAAGGCTGATTCATTGAGCCGCTCCGAAATGGTATTGTATTTGAAATCTGTCGTTGAGAAAATCGTATCGTCTGGCATAAAGGTCACTTTTGTGCCCGTTTTTGATTTAGGAGCTTTGCTAATCTTTTCCAGACTGGTAACAGGTTTGCCACCCTGCTCAAATCGTTGCCGATAAACCGTTCCGCCACGTGTGATTTCAACTTCCAGCCAGCTAGACAGTGCATTGACCACAGAAGAACCCACACCGTGCAGCCCCCCAGAGGTCTTGTAACCACCCTGACCGAATTTGCCCCCAGCGTGGAGCACTGTAAAGATGACTTCTACTGTTGGGATTCCCATAGTGTGCATACCGACTGGCATTCCCCGACCGTGGTCTGCTACAGTCAAGCTCCCGTCTTTGTGAATTGTCACGTCAATCTTGTCGCCAAAGCCAGACAGAGCCTCATCGACTGCATTGTCGACGATTTCCCAGACCAAATGGTGAAGCCCAGTTGCATCTGTTGATCCGATATACATACCAGGACGCTTCCGAACCGCGTCCAATCCTTCTAATACTTGAATGGCATCATCATTGTAATTGTTAATATTGATTTCCTTTTTTACCACAAGGAACCTCCTGAATCATTCATCCTTTCTATCTTACAAGTTTTTAGCAAATTTTGCAAAGATTTTTAGAAAATAGTGTATTCTTTCTGCTTCTCACCACCATTTTTTCAGCCTAGACAAATTTTGTAAAATATTTCTGGTCGTTCAACTATCAAAATCAAAATTCATGGTATAATAAAAACATGATAAAGATAGTTTTTACATTGATAGTAGCTTATTTGATTGGTTCAATCCCTGCTGGGCTTTGGATTGGACAAGTATTTTACAAGAAAAATCTCCGCGAATATGGCAGCGGAAATACAGGAACGACCAATACCTTTCGTGTCCTTGGAAAAAAAGCAGGCATCATCACCTTTATTTTCGACTTTTTTAAAGGAACATTTGCGACACTATTGCCATTTTTTCTTCATATCAACGGTATTTCTCCTCTTGTTTTTGGACTTTTAGCCGTGCTTGGGCATACCTTCCCCATTTTCGCAGAATTTAAGGGCGGTAAAGCCGTGGCGACCAGTGCAGGTGTCATTCTGGGCTTTTCACCGACTTTCTTCACTTATTTAGCTGTCATCTTTTTCAGCTGCTTGTATTTGACTAGTATGATTTCTTTTTCAAGCGTGACAGCCGCTGCCTCTGCTATTCTGGGAGTCTTAATTTTCCCGTTATTTAGTTTTCTTTTGCCACGTTACGATGTGCTTTTTACCGTAATTGTGCTGGCATTAGCGCTCATCATTATCGTTCGACACAAAGATAATATCCAGCGAATTCGGATGAAACAAGAAAACCTCATTCCCTTCGGATTGAATATCACAAAACAACAACCTAAACAGAAATAAAAGGAAGCTAGGATAAAAAATCTTAGCTTCTTTTTATTCTATTCTTTGTGAGCTTTTTTAAATCTGGATAATCCTAAAAGTCCAACAACAAAGCCAAGTAAACTGATAAAGGTAGTATCTGTTGTACCTGTTTCTGGCAAGCTCTTTTGATCTGAAGGCACAAATTGTTTGTGTACATTGACTGGAATCGTTGCCGTTCTTTGATGTGTATTTGTTTGAACCGCTGGCACAAGTTCTTTTTGTCCAGTTTCATTTGGCTTCACTTGATTAGCAGCTTGATTTTGAAGTTTCTTGTATTGTGCAGTCGAGATTGAAATAGTCCGTGAATTAGGATTGACAACCGCATAAGCTGTTAAGTCTGTTTTTGCCAAATAGTCTGCAAAAGCAACGTCCATTGAAGGACCTTCTTCGCGAGCTCCGCCCAACATACTATAACCATCACCACCTGCAGCCAAGAAATCATTGGTTGTCAGATAGTAAGTTTTTGTGAGATTTAATTTTTCATATTTTCCTGTTTCAGGATTTTTAATTTCAATGCCAAGAATACGCTTATCGGCTGGCAAGGTTGTGTCATAATAAACTTTTGCTCCAGAAACTTGCAGGAAACCACCACTTGGTTCAAGTAACGGTTGACCATTTTCATCTAGGACTGGTTTGCCGTCTTTTTCTTGTAAAATAGAACCTAAAGACTTAGCAAACATGTCTGCGATGTTTTGCCCAGTTACTTTTATTTGAGTAATGGTATTACCAAATGGTAAAACAGCAATAATATCTCCTTTGGTGATTGGTTTTCCTTTCGCAATTGTTTCGCGAAGTCCGCCGCCGTTAGTTACAGCAAGGTCTGTCTTATGACTGAATCCTGTTTGCCCGTACTCATAGAGCGCATCTACTACGACATTCCCAAGATTGGTTTCCCGCACACGCACATTTTCCCGATTACCATTTAACTCAACTGGGCTATTAGCAACGACCACTTTTGCGTTTTCTTGGTCGTATTTCTCTTTGATTTTGTTGACCAATTGCTGAATAGCTGGATCTGGAGTAACGCCTTTTACTGAATCAGCTGAGATTTGTTGAGGATTTCCTAGAAGTTGACCAGATTTGTATGTTACCTTTCCAATATTATGCAAGTAACTACCTGTTTGATTATAAGTAACATTGTCGCCGTAGGTTACTGATTCTACAGTATGTGAATGCCCGTCAATCACTGTCACACGTTTTCCTTTTAGCAAAGGATTTTTTGATAATGCTTCTGCCAAGGTAGAACCGCGCCATTCAACTGGTGTCGTCGTATCTACACCCAAATGCGCTAAAACAACATAATGTTTGTAAGTTTTACCTTCTGCTTTCGCACGAGATTCTACTTCTTCAATGACTTTATTGACTTCTGAAATTGGATCTGTAAACGTAACCCCTTGAACATTGCGTGGGTGTGTTTTTGTTGCAGTTTCTGGCGTTGTCACCCCAATAACCACAAATTCATCTCCCACAACATTCTTGTCTTTATCAACAATCGTAGAAGCTTCAAAAAGGCGTGCTCCATTGACATAAGTATTGGCACTAAGAAGAGGGAATTTCAAAATTTCTTTGTATTTTTTCACCTCATCCAAACCAAAGTCAAATTCATGATTTCCGACCGCCATTGCGTCATAGCCAATCTTATTTAAAATATTCGCGCGCTCTTCTCCTTTTGAGCTATTGGAAATCGGAAGCCCTTGAAAAGCATCGCCTGCATCCACAACAAGTGTTGTTTGATTAGTCTTTGCACGTTCTTGCTCAATGACAGCTGCTAATTTAGCATCGCCAATGACTCCTTTTTCTTCCACAATACGACCGTGCACATCATTTGTATGAAGAATAACCGTATCTTTTTCAGATTGAGTTGTAGGTGCAGCAACAGCTTGATTTGCCGGAGTTGTAGAATCTGCTGGAGTTACAGAAGTTTCAACTTGTTTGTTCTCGCTCTTTTCTGTTACTTTCTCTGTGGAAGCTTCAGTAGCAGGTGAAACTGCTGAATCTCCTTGAGCGGTCGTAGGTGCAACCGACTGATTTTCTTTAGGAGCTTCTACTTGCTCTACAGGTGCTGTTGAAGTAGCTGGAGCTACAGCATCAGCAGAAACCTGATGTGCTAAAATTGCTGGAGCAATTAGCAATGTTGATAAAATGGGGATAATGAATTTGTTCTTTTTCATAATCAATCCTCTTTTATTCTTTTTTGATTCTATTATACAAGATTTTCTGGTAAAATAAAACCTTATTGAGCAAACTTTATCTTATCGTTCGCTAAAATTGTTCTAAAAAGAAAAATACTCTAACTTTTACATTAGAATATCTTATTTCACAAACATTATTTACAAACTTCTACCTTGTGAGTTTATCTGTGTCATTAAGTCCTTCAGCCCTGCCACTCCCACGGTATCACCCGCTTTTTCAAAACACACCAGTGCTTTTTTAGCATAAGATTTAGCCATTTTTATATCTCCCTTAGCTAGCATTACCTCAGCCAAGCCACGATAAGCACAAGCATGATTGACGAAGTCATCTGTCTGCAATGCTAAATTTAGTGTTTCTTGCAAAAGTTCCTCTGCAAGGTGAATATTTCCAAGTTTGAATTGTAAATACCCCTGTTCGTACAAATTGACTGATGTCTTTAAGACATCATCAGGGAAATGTTTTGCAATAATTGCAGCTTCTGTCATTATCAAGTCATAGGCTTTTTGAAAATGTTCTTCTTCTCGTTCGACCATAGCTAATTGATGCAAGCCTATATGTTGTTCTTCTAGATTCTTTTCAGACACAGCCTGAGCATAGTAGTCTTTTAAAAACTGACGTGCCAACTGAAAATCCTTTTCTTCCAAAGCAATATAAGCTTTTAAGTTCAGTGTACTATAACTATCTTGGTCTATTTGATAAACGAATTGCTTGGCAAGCTGATATTGCCCGTCAAACAATGCTTGCCAGGCTTTTTGAAGTTGTTCTTCTATCATAATTTCTTTCCTTTTATTCATAGAAAACAAAAGTCACACTTTAAAAGTTATATCAAATCAGTCTCCGAGATTGCCTCTTTTACTTTTTCGATTGGCAGATGTACTAGCTCAACTTCCTTTTCGCTATATAAATAACGCGCATAATCATCCATACGGTATTGATTGATATAAACCACTCGCTTGCAACCAACTTGTAAAAGCTGTTTTGTACAATTGAGACAAGGAAAATGCGTGACATAAACAGTAAATCCTTTCGGGATCCCGCGCTCTGCACCTTGCAAAATCGCATTTACTTCTGCATGTAACGTCCTCACACAATGCCCATCGACTATCAGGCATTCGTGATCGATGCAGTGCTCCGTTCCTGAAACGGATCCATTATATCCTGTTGAAATAACTTTATTATCCTTTACAATAACCGCACCAACGCTTGCTCGTTTGCAGGTTGAGCGATTTGCAATCAAGAGCGCTTGTGCTGCAAAATATTCGTCCCAAGCCAATCTTTTTGTCACCATATTGTCACCTTCTTTTTTATTTATCACTCAGTTTATCATTTTTTCGATGTGGAAAAAGCGGAAGTCCGAGCGATGCGATCTTTTCTGCCGGAACCCTCATGCCGTCTTTTGTCCATTTGATTAAGACAGAAACCACCGCCGAACTCCAAAAGGAATTCATGTAAGTCGAAGCCTCTTTTCTAGAGCTATTTTGTTTTTCCAAGAAATCAAACACAGCACTTGTCAACAGTTTTTCTAAATTGTAATCCACTGCTAAACTAAGGATTCGTGCCTCTTTTTTGACTTCTTTAAACAAAAACAACCACACTTGATAGAGCTCTGTTCTCATATTGAATTGTTCCAATTTATCAGTAATCTTTTGTACTGTTCGTTGGAAAATCTCTTGTAAAATTTCTTCTTTTGAATCATAATTTCGATAAAAACCTGCGCGCGAGACACCAGCTCTCTCTACTAATTCAGAAATGGTAATTTTTGTCAACTCCTTCTTTTCCAACAATTGCAATAGCGAGATTTCTAAGGATTCTTTTGTAATTCGGTTAGATTCCTGATTTGATATTTTTAGATTTTCTAAAGATTTTTTCGATATTTTACGTTCCGACATAACATTTTCTTTCTACATGTAACAACCGACTGTAAAGGCTTTCTAAAGCGGTGTTTTCATGATATAATTGTAAAAAAAGGCAAACCTTTTGTCAATGTCTAATTAAGGAATCATCCCACTAAAGGAGAAATTGAATGACTTGGAAAATTGTAGCTGATTCAGGCTGTGATTATAGAACTATCGAAAACCTTGCTGTTGACACCTTATTTGAAAGTGTTCCTCTGACTATTCAAGTAGGCGATGAAATCTTTATAGATAACGATCAGCTTAATATTGATGAAATGATGGAAAAAATGTATGCCACTTCTTCGGCTTCAAAGTCTGCTTGCCCTAGTCCAGATGACTATATGAAAGCTTTTGATGGAGCTTTAAATATTTTTGTGGTCACCATTACAGGAACCCTATCAGGAAGCTATAATAGCGCACAAGTGGCTAAAAGACTCTATCTCGAAGACCATCCTGACGTGAATATCCACATTATTGATACACTTTCTGCTGGCGGTGAAAATGATTTGATTATCAAAAAGCTTAATCTTCTTATCGGTCAAGGTTTAAGTTATGAAGAAGTCATAAAAGAAATTACAGCCTATCAAGCAAAAACGAAGTTACTTTTCGTTCTCTCCAAGGTTGATAACCTAGTTAAAAATGGACGACTGAGCAAATTACTTGGAGCTGTTGTAGGATTATTGAATATCCGTATGGTCGGCGAAGCCAGTCAAGACGGTAAACTAGAGTTGCTTCAAAAGGCGCGTGGTGCTAAAAAATCACTCATTGCAGCTTTTGATGAACTCATCAAGGCAGGCTATGCCGGTGGACAAATCATTATTGCTCATCGAAATAATCTTAAGTTTTGCCAGCAATTTTCCGAAATGGTTCGTGAAAGATTCCCACAAGCTGTTATTAAAGTCATCCCCACTTCTGGACTTTGTAGCTTTTATGCTGAAGAAAATGGTCTCCTTATGGGCTATGAAATTCAATAATATAACGAAACTGTAGTTAATTACTAAACTACAGTTTTTACATTACAAATAAAGCAAACCAAAAACAATTAACACACTAATCATGCTAAAAAGTGAGCCAATGAGATAGTATTCTGCAAAGGACTGACTTTCAGAAATTTTGTTATACCGTGCGATTGACTTAGCAGTAAAAACTAAGCCAACGGAGGCAAACTGCCCAAATATAAGAGACAAAGCCATAATAAAACGCTCTAAAATCCCAATCATCGCCCCTGCACCTGCTATAGTGTCTTGGTTATCTCCCTTTGACTGATACCTACTGAAGAAAAGCTTAAATAAAATATTAACAGGCTTGCCAACGATTGCCAAGAAAAGAAGGGTTTGAGCAACTGATGCTCCATTTTTCAGCCATTGTGGATTGATTTTGCTGGCCAATAAAGCATAAAATAGAAAAATGCAAATCAAATGAAGGACTTGGTCAATGATGAAAGCTTGTTTTGTGAGTCTCTTTCTTTCTATAAACGTGTTGAGCCTGTATTTCAGGAAATCAATAACTACATGACTAAGCCAAACAGCAGCAAAATAAATAATATTTTTTGGGAAAAAGATACTCAAAATCAGCAACGGCAGAAAAACAATGGCTAAATGCAACAATAAATAAGGCAACTTTCGACATTTTAAATCTGCCATTTTTTGACTTTGCCATTGGAAATCAGCTAAAACATGCGCCAATAAGACTAACAACAAGATTGGATGTTGGACAAAATAGTCTGAAAATCCCCACAAATTAGACATGTTTCGCCTCCTTCTCTATCGCGTTTAACATCAAGTTCATCGCAACTCGTTTATTTCTGAGATAAATTTTTAACCCACTCGCCTTGATACGTTTGTTGAAAGCACTCGGAGTGATACCAAGTAGTTTTGCCATTTCTTTATGCGAAAATGTTTCATCGTATATATTTTCAGCTAGTAATTGTTTGAGGACATCATATTGGATATCTGTCCACTTGGACTGAATAAAAGAGCACGCAGCTAAAATAGCATTGATTGTCTGGGTGGCTTTCTCATCTGCCAAAAAAACTGAAATGTGATTGATGCCATAATCATTCTTATCGTGGATATGGTTAATGGCTTCTCTCGCCAACCAATATGCAGGACCATCAGAACCTATACTTTGTTCTTTATTTATCTCTGTAATCATATCTCCAACACCAATACCGAATCGAATTTCATAAGGAGCAAATGCAACAGAAAGCTGATCTATGATTTGAAATATATAAGAATTTGGTGAAAATAAGGCTTGAAATTCATCTCCAGTTGTGACTGTAAAGGGAGAAACTAAATATTTCTGATATTGCTGATTCAACTCTTTCATCAATTGCAACAATTTCTGTTGCGCCTGCGCTCGATCTTGTATTTTTTTTGATTCAATAACATCTCCAATAAGAGCAATGTACATCATCTTCTCACCTCTTTTTGTCTATTATAATGGAAATTTTGGAAAATTTCCATTATAAAGGACATTTCCCAAAATTTCCGTCATGGAGGACATTTTTTAATCTACTATCTCTAAAAAATACAACTAAGCACATGATTGAAACCATCATTTGATCTGATAATGACTATCCTTTTACTTTCCATACCTTACCCAGCACTTCTCCAATCTTGCCCTTGATAACTAAGTCAGCTTGACTATCTTGTAGTACATTGTTTTTATTGATAACAACTAAGTGCCGTCCTTGAAAATAATGAACCAAATTAGCAGCTGGATAAACAACTAGCGATGTTCCGCCAATGATGAGTAGGTCAGCTTGACTGATAGTCTGAATAGCTTGAGAAAAAACTTCCATATTTAACGGTTCCTCATAAAGAGTCACATCTGGCTTAACTACACAACCACAAGTCTCGCAATAAGAAATGGTTCCTGGCAATTTCAAAAAATTCTCTAAGTCATAAAAACGATGACAATTGGTACAAAAATTTCGGTCCACACTACCATGAATTTTTAATACGTTCTTGCTTCCTGCCATCTCGTGTAAACTATCAATATTCTGTGTAACAATTGCTTTTAATTTCCCTAGCTTTTCTAGATAAACTAAATATTTATGGGCTACATTTGGCTTAGCATTAGGATAAATAAGATATTTCTTGTAAAAGTCAAAAAACTGTTCTGGATAACGTTCAAACATCGTATGTGAAACTAATTGCTCTGCTGTAAAATGCTGGTTTAACTCAATATTGTAAATACCATTTGAGCTGCGAAAATCCGGAATACCAGATTCAGTTGAAACACCTGCACCACCGAAGAATACAATATTTTGGCTACTTTGAATGATCTGAGCCAGTTCTTCAATCTTGTCCATATCGCCCTCCTAAAAGTCACCAATATTATTAAAGAAAAAATCGGCTAGCAGAACTAGCCGATTCATATTATAACTGAATTATTTTGACAAGTTATAGAAAGATTTCAAACCACGGTATTCAGCTACTTCACCAAGTTGATCTTCGATGCGAAGTAATTGGTTGTATTTAGCAATACGGTCAGTACGTGACAATGAACCAGTCTTAATTTGTCCAGCGTTAGTTGCAACTGCGATGTCAGCAATTGTTGAATCTTCAGTTTCACCAGAACGGTGTGATACAACGGCAGTGTAACCAGCTTCTTTTGCCATTTCAATAGCATCAAATGTTTCAGTAAGAGTACCGATTTGGTTAACTTTAATAAGGATTGAGTTAGCACATCCTTCGTTAATACCTCTTTCAAGATAAGAAGTGTTTGTTACGAAGAAGTCATCACCAACAAGTTGTACTTTCTTACCAAGGCGTTCAGTAAGTTTCTTCCAACCTTCCCAGTCATTTTCATCCATACCATCTTCGATAGTGATGATTGGGTATTTATCAACTAATTGTTCAAGGTATTCGATTTGTTCGTCAGCTGTACGAACTGCAGCTCCTTCACCTTCGAATTTAGTGTAATCATAAACTTTGCGTTCTTTGTCGTAGAATTCTGATGATGCACAGTCAAATCCAAGGAATACATCTTTGCCAGGAACATAACCAGCAGCTTCGATAGCAGCAAGGATAGTTTCTACACCGTCTTCAGTTCCGTCAAAACGAGGAGCAAATCCACCTTCGTCACCAACAGCTGTTTCAAGACCACGAGATTTAAGGATTTTCTTAAGAGCGTGGAAAATTTCAGCACCCCAACGAAGAGCTTCTTTGAATGTAGGTGCACCAGCAGGCACAATCATAAATTCTTGGAAAGCGATTGGAGCATCTGAGTGAGAACCACCGTTGATGATGTTCATCATTGGAGTTGGAAGAACTTTAGTGTTGAATCCACCAAGGTAGCTGTAAAGTGGGATTTCAAGGTAGTCAGCAGCAGCACGAGCTACAGCGATAGACACACCAAGGATTGCGTTTGCTCCCAATTTACCTTTGTTAGGAGTACCGTCAAGAGCGATCATAGCACGGTCGATAGCTTGTTGATCACGTACATCATAGCCGATGATTGCTTCAGCAATAATGTTGTTTACGTTGTCAACAGCTTTTTGAGTACCAAGACCACCGTAACGAGATTTGTCACCGTCACGAAGTTCAACTGCTTCGTGTTCACCAGTAGAAGCTCCTGATGGAACCATACCACGTCCGAAAGCACCTGATTCAGTATAAACTTCTACTTCAAGTGTTGGGTTACCGCGTGAGTCTAGGACTTCGCGAGCGTAAACATCAGTAATAATTGACATTTTTTACTCTCCTTTGAGTTATTTTATTTACATTCCTATCATACCTTAAAAATCAGTTTTTTTCAAGGAAAAATCGTGCCTTTCTATGAAATTTACGATAATTTTCTATGTAAGCGTTTTATATTTCCGAATGTTTCTTGGATAAATTTCAAAAAAAGTATGTTATACTAACTTTATGACAGATATAAAAAAAGCAATAATGGAAAAATCTCAAGGGGGATTAAAATTAAATCCTGATGAGCAAAGAAAATTTTTAGAAACATTTGAAGAGCGGGTCATTGCAGAATGTAGTATTGATGAAGCTAACAGCGCTCCCATCCACGACCACTTTAAAGAAATGTTGCAAAAGATTATCTTGGACTATCAGCCTGTAACTGTGAAAATATCTCCTGAGGTCACTAGTCAATATCAAATTTTTTACTTAAAAATAGCAAAAGATCTTGGCTGCAAAGCAACAATTGTGTCTAGTAACTACAAGAATTCTCCATTTGGCTTGGTCATTCATAGCGATCATCCAGTAGAGATTACCGAAAAAGAAATCCTTATCCAATTTTCTGAACTTTTCCAATCAGATTTATCCCAACAAGCAGAAAAGAAACCTTCTTTTTGGGAAAAGTTGTTTCATTAAAGGGACGATTGATGCCAAATTCAGAAAAACTAACCTTGTTCTTTCAAGCAGAAAATCAAAGAGACTGGGAAACTTACCAAAATTTTTTACATCCTGAAGTTATCTGGGAATTGCACGGGCAAGAAGTTTCAACCATTCATGGAATAGACGATTATCTTCTGAAGATTCAGCAAGCCTATCATCATAGCAACGTTCAATTTTCCTGCTTGCATACTTTTTCAACTAATGAAAATCGGATTGTTACTATTCTCAAAAACGATTTTGGTCAACTATCCTGTGATATTTTTGAGTTTGAAAATGGTTTAATTATCAGAGAATATGAATATTTGTTATGATGTTTCCATATCCGACAACTACTACACCTTGTAATCTAAAACAAATATAATGGGAGGTTAAGAACTTTTTGTTCTAACCCCTTTTTTATAGCAACATTCCTTCGTCTATGCCAAATTCCGTTAGGATTTGCTGGATTCGGTCGAAATTCAAGCGAAAATGTTCTAACGTATGGGCATCAGACCCAACAGAGTATTTCGTTCCACCTAGTTCTTTCACCAAAGACAGAGCATAAATATAAATATCTTCATGGTCATAGAGATACATTGACTTGCAATTCAGTTCAAAAGCCAAGTTGTGCTCTATCATTTTCTGAAAGAGGGCACGAAGTTGAGGTTCAAAGTTTTTTAGTTCTTCAACTGTCACATTAAACTTGCGAAAACCATAGTCAAAATGAGCCAAAACATCAGCTGGAATACTTTCAATAGCTTCTTCCATTTCTTTAAAATAAATTGGAATCACCTTCATTTTATCAGATTGCAAAGCAGGTTCTTCTAAGTAATCGAACTTCCCATTATGGTGAACAGACAAAAGTTTCAAATCATAATCTTTATTCTCCAAAAAAGCTAAAATATCTTTCTTACGTGGTTTGTAATAGCCAATCTCAATTCCTTTTTTGATTCGATTTCCATATTTCCGATTAAGAGCAGCTATTTTTCTAGAATAAGACTCATAATCAGGAACATCATCGTGAGGAGAACCTGCATCATACGGATAGGGATTAGATAAATCCAGATGTTCAGTCGTCACGATTTCACCATCGTAATGTTCCAAATAATCTATGAAATCAGCATCTGAATCGTAAGAAAAGTAAGTATGAAGATGATTATCGCGCATAATGTTTTTCCTCCTATCGTTCCATTAAATCATACCAGAAACTTAAAAAATATCGTTTCTAGTTCCATTATCTCTTTCTATGATCTATGAATAGTAATACCGTCATTTACAATTCCTTACCATAGAGATTGATTAAGTGACAAACCAATCTGTCCATGAAATTTAGCTCATAAAACTTATATCTTATCAATAAATATAGCCTAAGGTAAAAAATTAATTTTCGATTGTTTTCAACTGTTTACGAATCCTTTGTAAAACGATAATTAAAGGTAGTACTAACACTATCAGTACCGTTCCCAAACCAATAAAAGTCGAATTGAAGCCAAAACTGTCAATCAGCCAACCAACAATCGGAAAAATGATAATCATGCTTAAACTGAACATCATTGAAGTAACGCTTAACATGGTCGCTCTGACTGAGTTTGGTAAATACTGTTGCAAATCATTATAAAAAATCGGTTGATACATGGCATACAGAGCATTCGTTACCAAATAAATAATAATATACATGAATGGTGTCCCCAAAAATGACAGTACATAAGCTGCTCCTGTCAAACTGACAACTACTGGAAAAATCCGAAAAGAATGCCATGTTTTCCCAATCTTACTAGCAAGAGAAACTGCCAAAATATTTAAGACACTACCAATCAACATAACTGTCGAAATCTGCCATCCTGCCAAGTCTGGCAATTGTTTTTGATAGTAAAAGTAAAACATGCACATTATTGTTCCAACAAATTGAAAAATCATCATCCATGTAAAAAGACTGGGATTATTTTTCATCTCTTCTCTCACAATCAAGATAATTTTTTTCATCGTCAACACTTCGTCATTTTTCTTTTTCATTGTCGGTTCTTTTATCAACCAAATCAGAATTAAAACAATAATAGAAACCGCAATCATGATATAATAGGTAATATACAAATATCCATGTACAAATAACCCCGCTAGTACCGTTCCTAAAGAGATTGCTGCCTCAGAAACACCTGACATCAAACTTGATATTTTCAAATAACGGTCTTTTAAACCAGCTTCTACAGCAGAGTCATATAGCAGTGCAGAGCTCGTTCCTGAATCAAAGTTATAAGACAAAGCATTGATTATCATTGCCATTGCATATATCCAAAAATTCCCTTGCCCTGTCAACATTAAAATAGATGATAAAATGCTAGTCAAGCGGCTTACGTACAGATTGGTCTTATAAGAAAATCGATCTGCCAACATGCCTGACGGAATTTCAAAAATGATGCCTGTTGCATGAAAAATACTCTCTAACAGCCCAATTTGCAGTAAAGACATACCATTTTGACTGAGGAATAAAATCCAAAAACTCGTAATACCTAAAAATCCTAAGAATTCCACTCCTGCCATAAGAGGAATATTTCTTTTGTAACTTCTCCTAAACATACTTTTTCCTTTACTAAGAAGAAACCGAACTTCCCGTTCAGTTCTCTAACTTATTCATTTCTCATAATATTTCAATTTTAAAGAGGTTGGGACACAATCTCCCAACCTCTTGCATTTCATAGTTTGGCTTGCAAAACGCAGTGGTTGGTTGGATATCCTTATCCCTTGTTATACCGGTGATAACGACTATCCTAACCAACTTGTGCAGAGGTGGAAGTAAAACAGTCCAGTGGACTGTTTTAGGTCAGCAACTAGAAACTAGAACTTGCTGAAAAATCAAATTCTTCGAATGATTGATTTCTATCCCACTCTCACATTTCCTAAGGTTCAATTCTGTGGAGCATACGTGGGAATGGAATGGCTTCACGGATGTGTTTCGTTCCTGCAACAAATGTCACCATACGTTCCAAACCAAGTCCAAATCCAGCATGAGGAACTGAACCATATTTACGAAGATCTAGATAGAAAGCATAGTCATCAGGGTTCAGACCATTTTCTTCAATCTTCGCTAATAATTTTTCATAGCTTTCTTCGCGAGCTGAACCACCAATGATTTCTCCATAGCCTTCTGGCGCCAAAAGATCTGCACAAAGCACACGTTCTTCGTTACCAGGAACAGGTTTCATGTAGAAAGCCTTAAAGCTAGCAGGGTAGTTCACAACAAAAGTTGGCACACCAAAATAGTTTGAAATCCAAGTTTCGTGAGGTGAGCCGAAATCATCACCTCGTTCGATATGCTCATACTCAGCTTCTTCATCATTTTCGTGTTCTTGTAAGAGGTCAATTACTTCATCGTAAGAAATACGTTTGAAGGGTTCTGCTACGTATTTTTTAAGAAGATCAGTATCACGTTCCAACACTTCAAGCGCATGTGGTGCACGATCCAAAACTCCTTGAATCAAAGCCTTCACATAAGCCTCCTGAAGATCAAGCGACTCATCATGAGTAACAAATGGATATTCTGCATCCATCATCCAGAATTCTGTCAAATGACGACGTGTTTTAGATTTTTCGGCACGGAAAACAGGGCCAAAGTCAAATACACGACCAAGTGCCATAGCACCTGCTTCTAAGTAAAGTTGCCCAGATTGACTTAGAAAGGCAGGAGTTCCAAAATAATCTGTTTCAAAAAGCTCTGTGGAATCTTCTGCTGCATTTCCTGATAAAATCGGACTATCAAATTTGATAAAGCCATTGCGGTCAAAGAATTCATAGGAAGCATAGATAATCGCGTTGCGAATTTGCATAATTGCCATTTGCTTGCGTGAACGCAGCCATAAGTGACGATGATCCATCAAAAAGTCTGTTCCGTGCTCTTTTGGTGTGATAGGATAATCAGTAGACTCTCCAACGATTTCAATATCCGTTACGTCTAATTCATATCCAAATTTTGAGCGCTCATCTTCTTTGACGATTCCTTTTACTAAAACGGCTGTTTCTTGGTTCAAGTGTTTGATGATATTAAATTTATTCAAACCCTCTTCTTCACCAAATTTTTCAAGGAAATTTGGCTTGAAAGCCACAGCTTGAAAAAAAGCTGTACCGTCACGCAATTGCAAGAAGGCAATTTTTCCTTTTCCTGATTTATTGGCAACCCAAGCACCAATCGTCACTTCTTCTCCGACATGATTTTTAACATCCATAATTGAAGTATATTTTGTTGACACGTTTTTTCTCTTTTCTATTTTATTTTTTATGATAAACAGCCTCAATGTTGTTCCCATCTGGGTCTATCACAAAGGTCGCATAGTATTTTTACGTTCGCCAGGTGCACCATTATCCTTTCCTCCAGCAGCCAAAGCTGCTTGATAGAAAGCTTTAGAAACTTCTAAATTCTTTACCTTAAGGGTAAAATGATCGATCACTTTTTAACCCTCCATAAACGCCTTGATACGATGAACGGCCTCTTTCAAGGTATCCATATCCGTCGCATAGCTCAGGCGAACATTCTCTGGCGCACCAAAGCCAGCACCCGTTACAAGAGCGACACCTACTTCTTCTAGAATAGCTGTTGTAAACTCTGTCACATCTGAATAGCCTTTCAGCTCCATTGCTTTTTTAACATTTGGAAAGAGGTAAAACGCTCCTTGTGGTTTCACCACTTCAAAGCCAGGAACTTCTGCAAGCAAAGGATAAATGGTATTGAGACGTTCTTCAAAAGCCTGACGCATGGTTTCAACAGTGTCTTGAGACCCCTTTAGAGCTTCAATCGCTGCATATTGGGAAGCAGCGGTTGGATTAGAAGTCGTTTGTCCAGCCACTTTACTCATCGCTGCAATGATTTTAGGTTCTCCAACAGCATAACCAAGCCTCCAACCAGTCATCGAATACGACTTAGATACACCATTGATAACAATTGTCTGCTTGCGAATAGCTTCAGATAAGCTTGAAATCGGTGTAAATTCATTTCCATTGTAAACCAAGCGGCCATAAATATCATCTGCCAAAATGAGAATATCGTGCTCTACCGCCCAATTACCTATCGCTAATAACTCCTCATCAGTATAAATCATTCCCGTTGGATTGGAGGGAGAATTGAGCACCAAAACTTTCGTTTTCTCTGTCCGAGCAGCCTCTAATTGCCCAACGGTCACTTTGAAATGATTTGCTTCTGTCGTTTGAACAAAAACTGGTACCCCTTCTGCCATCTTAATCTGGTCGCCATAACTAACCCAGCACGGTGCCGGAATAATCGCTTCATCACCTGGATTGATGACACTCATAAAAAAGGTATAAAGGGAGAACTTTGCACCCGTTGCAACGGTCACTTGATTTGGTTTAATCGTATAACCATAGTATTTTGCAAAATATGCTACAATTGCTTCCTTTAATTCAGGCAGACCACTGGTAACCGTATAAAAACTAGCTCTACCGTTTTTTATTGCAGAGATAGCAGCATCTTGAATATTCTTCGGAGTTGGAAAATCTGGCTCTCCCAAAGTCAGCGAAAGGATATCACGACCTTGTGCTTTTAAAGCTTTTGCGCGCGCTGCTGCTGCTAAAGTTACACTTTCTTCCATATTTAAAACACGATTTGATAATCTCATAGTCCCTCCTTGCTGAGCAATGTTCCTGTTTCAAATCCAACATTATAATAAGTTGTTCCAGACTTGACTTCCCAGATTGGTTGCTCTTTTACATAGCCAAATGTCACTTTATCAATTTGTTTGGCACCACTCTCTTTAGCGATTTGTTTTGCTTTTTCTTGACTAATCCCTTTGGACAATTCATAAGTATAGATTTTATCACTATCTGCTTCTATCAAAACAGCAAGCTGCGTCTTTTTACGATTTTTCCCCAAAAGACTGTAATAACTTTTTTCACCGTTATAAATAGCAAAGCGATCCACTTTATCCAAATCCGCATATTGACGAGCAATTCTACTAGCCGTTACCTTAGCTGATTGGTAAGGTTCCATAGATAGATTCAAAATGTAAAGAAAGGAAAAAGTGAGAACGGCCAAAACTATCACACTTCCGATAATATATTGCCAAATAATGAAATTTCTATCATTTTTTCTTCTATTTTTCACTCGTCCATTATACTATAAATAAGGATTTTTTTCTATCTTTTTCTAAAATTTGATTTTATTACTACTTATTGATAAAATACAGTTATGGACAAACTAGCAAAACTTTTTCAAGAAAATCATTTAGATTTAAAAACCATGATTATTTTAAATAAAGCTATTCACACGATTCGACCTTTTGAAAATCAGGCGGCAAAACAACACAAGCTGACTCCAACTCAATTTTCAGTTTTAGAAACCCTTTATAGTAAAGGGAACTTACGCATTCAAGACTTAATTGATAAAATGCTTGCGACATCTGGAAATATGACCGTTGTCATCAAAAATATGATACGGGACGGTTGGATTTTTCGTACCTGTGACCCATCTGATCGACGTTCTTTTTTAGTCGGATTGACCCCAGAAGGACGTAGCAAAATTGAAGTGGTGCTTCCAAATCATATTCAAAATATTCAACATGTATTTAGCATTTTAACAGAGCAAGATAAAGAAGATTTGATTCGGATTTTAAAAAAATTCAAAAGTTTGAGCTAATTTCTTGCTAATTAGTGATATTTGTTGTAACATAAACAGGTACAAAAGAAAAGGAGAGTGACTTATATGTCTAAAAAAGTACTATTTATCGTCGGGTCTCTTCGCCAAGGCTCATTCAACCATCAATTAGCTACTCAGGCCGAAAACATTCTTGCTGACAAAGCTGAAGTTTCTTATCTTGATTTCAAAGATGTTCCATTTTTCAACCAAGATATTGAAAGCCCAGCTCCTACGGCTGTTGCCAAAGCTCGTGAAGAAATTCTCGCTGCTGATGCTATCTGGCTCTTCTCACCAACCTATAACTGGGCAATTCCAGGAGTTGTTAAAAATCTCTTAGATTGGCTATCACGTGCACTTGACCTTTCAAACCCATCAGGTCCTTCTGCTCTTAATGAAAAACTTGTAACAGTTTCCTCAGTAGCCAATGGAACTTCTCCAGATGAAGTTTTCAAACATTATCGCAGCCTTCTTCCATTTATTCGCATGAAAGTTGTTGAACCATTTACTGGTGTTGCTGTAAACCCAGAAGCCTGGGGAACTGGTCAACTGACAGTTTCCGACGAAAAACAAGCTGAACTCGTAGCTCAAGCTGAAGCATTATTAGCAGCTATTGACTAAAATAAGCAAAAAATGGAATGACACTTTTACATCATTCCATTTTTATTTTACTCCTTAACAAAGACATAGGTATTTATCGTAGACAAATCCTCTCGGAAAGCAAAGCCTGCAAATTGCAATTGTTTGATTTCTTTTTTGCTTCTTACTTGGCTTTCAATTAAAGCTGTTAAAAATTGACCACGAGCTTTTTTAGAAATAGTTGAGTGAACTTTCAAACTTCCTTCTCTATCTTCTAAAAATTTAAACCGAAGCATCTTATCGCGCATAGATTTGGAAAACACCGTCTCAAACTCACTTGATAACAGAGACAAAATCATTTCCTCGTCTGAAATAGCTGCATCATAATCGTTGCGCCAATAATTTTTTAGGCTTTTGCCAGAAATAGTACATTTCACTGAAAAATCCAATCGATGAGGTGAAATCAACACCATAGCTGGCATAACACCATATAGACTAGAAGTAATGAACAAATGCTTGTCTACATACCTCGACTTTTTCTCCGTTAAATCACTTCTTTTGATGTTTCGATACATAAGACCATCAAATAAATGTAGTGCTGGGTAAGTCAAGGCTTGCCCATTTTTTAATTGTTGAAAATGAACATACTCCTCTTCTGCACGTTCCAGACTAATATGATAGAAATCTGCTAATTCTTCAATAGAATACTGTGACAGACTAGCTACAATTGTTTTTGTTTGCTCTGAAAAAAAACACTTGCCATGAGGTTTAAGGCTAAGATTCATTTCCTTTGCAGTTGGAATTAAAATTTTCATAATCTTATTGTATCAAAAGTTATTTTGCAGAACAAATGATTTTTCTCTTGACATTAGACATTTGTTATCATATAATCTAGTTATTAAGACTAGATAAGAAAGAGGTGGATATTTTGGAAATCACAAAATTCCCAACTTGGGAAGAACTACCAGAGTTAGATCTTTATCTTGACCAGGTTCTCCTCTATGTGAATGGTGTCAACGAACAAGCATTTCATAGTACAGATAAGCCTTTAACGGCTGCTATGGTCAATAATTATGTGAAACACGCCCACATTCCAAAGCCAATTAAGAAAAAATACAATCGTGTACAGATTGCTCGTCTGATTGTACTGACGACGTTAAAACCTGTCTTTCCAATACCAGATATTATCAAGACGATTCAACTGCTGGTAGACAGAAAAGATTCGGCCACTCTTTATAATGAATTCGTTAATTGCATGCAAGAAGAAAAAGCTGACACAGTCGCACCTGCTATTGAAGCAGCTTGCCAAACGGTAAAATTATTTCATCAAACAAAAAAATTAGCTCTAGCCTTAGAAGGAGGTAAAACAAATGAATCAAACGCTTAAACTCAGCAAACAACTCAGCTTCGGGGAAGAAATTGCCAATGCTGTCACTCACGCTGTTGGGGCTGTGGTTATGTTAGTACTGCTTCCTATCTCAGCCATTTACAGCTATGAAGAACATGGTATGCTTGCCGCTGTCGGAGTTTCAATTTTTGTCATCAGTTTATTTCTGATGTTTCTTTCTTCAACGATTTACCATTCAATGAGCTATGGTTCTACGCATAAGTATATTCTACGGATCATCGATCATTCAATGATTTACATTGCTATTGCGGGAAGTTATACGCCAGTCGTACTATCTCTTATGAACAATTGGTTGGGTTATCTTATTATCACAATTCAATGGGGAACGACCATTTTTGGTATTTTGTATAAAATATTTGCTAAAAAAGTTAATGAAAAATTTAGCTTGGCACTTTATCTTATTATGGGCTGGTTAGTGATTCTGATCATTCCGCAAATCATTGGTCAAACGGGACCTATTTTCTGGGGATTGATGTTAGCTGGAGGACTCTGTTATACTGTTGGTGCAGGATTTTATGCTAAGAAAAAACCATATTTCCACATGATTTGGCACCTCTTTATCCTAGCTGCTTCTGCACTTCAATATCTTGCTATTGTCTATTTTATGTAAAACATTTTAAAAACAATCATTCTCTGAGTCGCTCTTCTTAGCAGAATGATTGTTTTTTTATCAAAAAAGCCAGGCTACTTTGAAAAGTAACTTGGCTTTTTGCAATAGTTTATTTTGATTTAATATAATTGACACCGTCTGCTTTTGGTGCAACAGCTTTTCCGAAGAATGCTGCCAACACAACAATAGTCAATACATAAGGTGCAATTTGTAGGTACACAGCTGGTACATGTGATAGGAATGGTAATTGACTTCCGATAACGGCCAAACTTTGAGATAGTCCAAAGAATAGACTTGAAAGCATAGCGCCAATTGGATTCCATTTACCAAAAATCATAGCAGCCAGTGAGATGAATCCTGGTCCGATAATGGTTGTAGCAGCGAAATTTACGGAAATAGATTGTGCATAAATCGCTCCACCAACACCGCCAAGAAAACCTGAAATCATCACACCGTAATAACGCATAAGATAAACATTGATACCGAGGGTGTCTGCCGCTTGTGGGTGTTCCCCTACGGAGCGCAAACGAAGCCCAAATTTCGTCTTAAACATAATGAACCATGCTAGGAAAGCAAACGCAACTGCAATATATCCCATTAAGCTGGTATGTTTAAAGAAGATATCTCCAATGACTGGAATATCTGATAATAGTGGAAAATTAAATTTACCAAATGATACTTGAATATTATCTGTTTGCCCTTTATTATAGAAAGCTTTTACCAAGAAAATCGCTAACGCAGGCGCCATTAAATTGAGCACTGTACCACTGACAACGTGATCCGCACGGAAATTGATAGTCGCTACAGCATGAATGAGTGAGAAAATTAGTCCCACAATACCACCGACTAAAAGTGCTAACCAAGGAGTTAAATTTCCAAAGATATTCACAAAAGTAAGGTTAAAGACAACTCCTGAGAAAGCTCCCATAACCATAATACCTTCAAGTCCGACATTAACAATCCCAGCATGCTCTGAGAAGGCACCACCGATACTAGTAAAGATTAAAGGTGCCGCATAAATCAGCATAGAGGAAACTAACAGACTTAACATTGTTACAAAATTCATCTTATTTTCCTCCCTTTACTTTTGCTTGTTTTCTTGGTTTGATAAAATGTTCAATGATGTAATGAATACTTACAAAGAAAATAATTGATGCTGTTACAATATTGACCAATTCCGCTGGAATCGTTGCGGTGTTCATACCTGGAGCTCCGACTTGAAGCACGGCAAATAAGAATGCTGCAAAGAGAATACCAATTGGTGAATTATTTGCCAGCAAGCTAACGGCCATACCATTAAAACCGACAGCTAGGGAACTTCCTTGTACATAGACATTTTGGAAAGTTCCAAGTCCTTCAACAACACCTCCGACACCGGCAAGAGCACCTGAGATAATCATTGAAAGGATAATTGTTCTTTTAGCAGACATCCCTGCATATTCACTCGCATTTGGATTTAGCCCGACAGAACGGATTTCAAATCCAAGCGTTGTTTTTTTCAGCATAAACCAGATAAGGACAACTGCAATGACCGAAAAGAAGATTCCGATATTCATCCGTGAATTATTGGTCAATGCTCGTAGCCATTCTGTTTGATAGGTTGCATTAGCTCCAACCTTAACACTTGAGTCAATACTTTGCATAACACTTTTTGGGAAACTATGAATCATTGCGTTTCCAACATAAAGAACGATGTAGTTCATCATAATCGTAACGATAACTTCACTCGTTCCCAAATAAGCACGAAGAATACCTGGAATAGCGCCGATAATCCCACCAGCTATTGCTGCAATGACAACCGTAGCAAGAATCATAATTGGACGAGGAAGATTAGGAAATGAAAGTGCAAACCAGCCACTCAAAATCCAACCAGCTAAAGCTTGCCCTGGTAAGCCGACATTAAAGAATCCAGCCCGACTTGCTACTGCAAACCCAAGAGCAATTAAAATAAGTGGACCCATTGCACGGAAAATTTCACCAATACTACGGATAGTACCAAAAGCAGCTTTGAACAGCTCTTCATAACCCCAGATAGCATCATAGCCAAAAATCCACATGATAATGGCACCGAGTAAAATTCCAAGAACAACGGAAATCAAAGGCACCGCAATTTGCTGTGTTTTCTTAGTCATTTGAATCTCCCTTCTTAATTTCACCACCAGCCATCAAGATACCCAACTCTTGTTTATTTGTTTCTGCTGGGGTAACAATACCTTGAATCTTACCATCATGGATAACAGCGATACGGTCTGAAACATTCAGGATTTCATCTAATTCAAAGCTGACAACAAGTACTGCTTTACCCTTATCACGTTCTTCAATCAAACGTTTATGAATGTATTCAATCGCTCCGACGTCTAATCCACGAGTTGGCTGACTAACGATTAAAAGGTCAGGATTGCGGTCTATTTCACGAGCAATAATGGCTTTTTGTTGATTTCCTCCTGAAAGAGCAGATGCTGGAACACTTTCACTTGCAGCCCGAACATCAAATTCATCCATTAACTTTCGTGCATAAGAAGTGATATTATTGTAATTCAAAATTCCATTTTTGCTTAATGGCTCCTTGTAATAAGTTTGCAGAGCCATATTCTCAGATAACATCATATCTAAAACCAAGCCATCACGATGACGGTCTTCTGGCACATGACTAACTTGCATTTCAGTAATTTTCCGCGGAGATAAGCCAACGACTTCTTTACCCTTAATGGTAATGCTACCTGATTTCACCTTTCGAAGACCTGTGATTGCTTGAACTAGCTCGCTTTGTCCATTGCCATCAATCCCAGCAATTCCGACAATTTCACCAGCTCGTACATCCAAAGATAAATTTTTAACAGCAGGCACACCACGATTCTCATTCACAACCAAATCTTTAATAGATAGAACAACTTCTTTTGGATTTGAAGCTTCTTTTTCCGTTGTAAAGGATACCGAACGTCCCACCATCATTTCAGCAAGATCTTTATTCGTTGCGCCACCAATCTCAACGGTTTGAATACTCTTACCGCGACGGATGACAGTGACACGATCAGAAACAGCACGGATTTCATCCAATTTGTGCGTAATCAAAATGATGGATTTTCCTTCCTTAACTAGATTTTTCATGATATGTTCTAGTTCTTCAATTTCTGAAGGAGTTAATACTGCTGTTGGTTCGTCAAAAATCAAGATATCTGCGCCACGATACAATGTTTTCAAGATTTCAACACGTTGTTGCGCACCGACTGAAATATCTTCAACTTTTGCAGTCGGATCCACAGCTAAACCATATTTTTCGGATAGTTCCTTGATGTCTTTGATTGCCTTTCGAATATCTAAAACACCATTTTTGGTCGTTTCACTCCCCAAAATGATATTTTCAGCAACCGTAAAAGCCTCTACCAGCATGAAATGCTGGTGAACCATTCCAATTCCTAAAGATGCTGATTTCGATGGAGAATCAATTGTCACTGATTTTCCATTCACAGTAATCTCACCACTTGTTGGCTCAAGCAAGCCAGCCAACATATTCATCAGAGTGGACTTGCCCGCTCCGTTTTCTCCTAAAAGTGCATGAATTTCACCGCGTCTTAGATTTAAGTTGATTTTATCATTTGCGACAAATTCACCAAAAATCTTGGTTATTTCATGCATTTCAATGACATTCTCATGTGCCATATGATTGATTCCTTTCAGAAATTATTTTATTTCAGTAAAACTCACTAAAAGATTAGCCAGCTTTACTGAGACAAAAGCTGTCTCAATCTCAAAAAAGCGGCCCACGAAGGTCGCTTCTTGAGTGTCAGGTTATTATTTATTCTGTAGGAACTTTAATACTTCCGTCAAGGATTTTTGCTTTTGCATCTTCAACAGCTTTTTTAGCATCATCTGATAAGTTCTTAGTTGTCAAATCTACTCCACCGTCTTTTAGACCGTAAGTTGTAGTTTTTCCTCCTGGGAATTTATTTTTTGCTGTTTTGTTAGCAATATCTTTTACAGTACCACCAACTTTTTTCAAGCTAGATGCCAAAACAAAGTTAGATTCTTTGCCGTCTTTAGATTTGTATTTACCTTCATCGTTTTGGTCGCGGTCAACACCGATAACCCAAACTTTGTCAGATTCATTTCTAGTTTCGTTGATAGATTTTGCTTCGTTGAATACACCAGCACCAGTACCACCGGCTACTTGATAAACAACATCTGCACCAGCTGCATATTGAGCTGCTGCAATCGTCTTCCCTTTAGAAGCATCTCCAAAGCTTTCAGCGTATTTCACATCAATCTTAATAGAAGGATCTACTGATTTCACACCAGCTTCAAAACCTTTTTCAAAACGAGTTAATACAGCACCTTTGATACCACCAACAAAACCAATCATTTTTGTTTTAGTTGTTTTGGCTGCAGCCACACCAGCAAGGTAAGCAGCTTCGTTATCTGCAAAGAGTGCAGAAGCTACATTCTTTTGACCTTTAATTTCATCATCAATAATAACATAGTTAATATCAGAGTGATCCTTTGCAGCAGATTCTACTGCATTACGAAGAGCAAATCCAATACCAAATACTAATTTGTAATTGCTAGAAGCAGCTTGCTCAAGGTTTGTAGCGTATTCAGATTCGTTTGTAGATTGGAAGTAAGTAAAGCCATGGTCTTTTGTCAATCCATTTTCTTTACCCCAAGCTTGCAAACCTTCCCAAGCAGATTGGTTAAATGATTTATCATCTACACCACCTGTATCTGTAACAATTGCAGCTTTCAAATCCGTCTTTGCATCTTTATTATCTGATTTAGATGCACGGTTACCACATGCAGCAAGTCCAATTGCTGCGACAGCTACTAGACCAAGGCCTAGCCATTGTTTCTTGTTCATCTCTGAACCTCCTAAATAAGATGTGCAACAACGTTGCAAGATTAACTATGGTCAAATGACCTTTTTTACTAACTAGTCTAAGTTAGTAAAAGAATATGGAAGTAATTCCCTGACCGTCATCACGACCGTCGATTTATCTTTGGCAACAAGCGTTACCTTTAAATCCTTAGAAAAAAATTCCGCCATTACTTGTCGACAAGCTCCGCATGGAGAAACAGGCTGTTCGGTTTCACCGTAGACGATTAACTCCTCAAAATCTGTAACACCTTCAGAAATCGCTTTAAAAATAGCTGTGCGTTCCCCGCAATTTGTCAAACCAAAACTAGCATTTTCAATGTTCACACCTGTAAAAATCTGACCATTTTTTGCTACTAGTACGGCACCAATTGGAAAATGAGAATAAGGAACGTAGGCCTTTTTACTTGTCTCAATCGCTAGATCAATCAACTCAGTAGTCGCCACTAGCTTTTTCTCCTTTCATAATGGCTACACCAGAAGAAGCTCCGATACGCGTTGCGCCTGCTTCAATAAATGCAACTGCATCTTCATACGAACGAGCCCCACCTGAAGCTTTTACACCCATATCTGGACCCACTGTCTTTCTCATCAATGCTACATCATGAACAGTAGCTCCACCTGTTGAAAATCCAGTTGAAGTTTTTACAAAGTCTGCACCAGCTTTTTGGGCTAACTGACACGCTACAACTTTTTCTTCATCAGTTAACAAACAAGTTTCGATAATTACTTTTACAAGTGTGTCACCGCTTGCTTCCACAACAGCAGCAATATCTTCTTCTACCAACACCAGATTTTGAGATTTCAAAGCACCAATATTGATAACCATGTCTACTTCGTCTGCTCCGTTCTTAATGGCATCTTTTACCTCAAAAGCTTTTACAGCAGGTGTATTTGCACCCAAAGGGAAACCAATAACAGTACAAACCTTAACATCTGTATCTCGTAATCCTTCTGCTGCAAAGCTGACCCAAGTTGGGTTGACACAGACACTTGCAAAATCATATTCTCTTGCTTCTTCAATCAATTTTTCAATTTGCTCTTGTTGAGCATCTGGTTTCAAAAGCGTATGATCAATGTATTTATTTAACTTCATTTTCGGTTCTCCTGTAAGTTAAGCGATTACTTCAATAATCTCTTGAACTTTTTTCGGCTCATTACTTATTTTAACATTTTTTTTGAATTCTGTAACTAGTTCTTGTGAATTTTTTTCATTTGCATAAACTTTTGCGACAATTTCACCAATTTCGACTGATTCTCCGACTTTCTTTTCAAAAACAATTCCTGTTTCAAAGTCTAAGGCGTCGGTTTTCACAGCTCGGCCAGCACCCAGTCGCATAGCAAATAGGCCAAATTCCATAGCTGGTAATTCAGAAATATAACCAGCTTCGTCTGCAGTTACTTCTACAACGTATTTTGCTGAAGAAGGACGGTACAAATCTTCTAAATCGCCACCTTGCGCTGCAACCATAGCTTCAAATTTTTGAAGAGCTGAACCATTAAATAAATGTTCTCGAACCTCGTCTACAGTTTTTTCGACATTTGCTAAGCTGAGCATGATTTGACCTAATTCACAAATAAATTCAGTCACATCTTCCCGACCTTTTCCTTGCAAAATATCCAAAGCTTCCAGAATTTCCAAACGATTACCAATACTGGTTCCTAAAGGTTGGCTCATATCGGTGATAACAGCAGTTGTTCTACGCCCAACTGCCTTTCCTAAATCAACCATAGTGCGAGCTAGAGCACGCGCATCATCCAAATTCTTCATAAATGCGCCTTCACCAACTGTCACATCTAGTAAAATACTATCTGCACCAGCTGCGATTTTCTTACTCATAACAGAACTTGCGATTAAAGGAATGGTATCAACGGTCGCCGTCACATCACGCAAAGCGTACAACAACTTGTCTGCCTTCACCAACTGATCAGACTGACCAATGACGGATAGTCCAATATCCTGTACTTGCTTAATAAATTCTTCTTGGCTGCGCTCAATTTGAAATCCTTTAATGGATTCTAATTTATCAAGCGTTCCCCCTGTGTGACCGAGTCCACGACCGCTCATTTTAGCAACTGGGATTCCAAAACTAGCTACCAAAGGCACCAGTACAAGCGTCACCTTGTCTCCTACGCCTCCGGTTGAATGCTTATCAACCTTAACGCCAGATATAGCTGACAGATCAATTTGCTGACCTGTCCCTACCATGGTCATGGTCAAATCAGATATTTCACGAGTGGTCATGCCTTTAAAATACACTGCCATTGCAAAAGCTGACATTTGATAATCTGGCACAGTTCCAGTAACATAACCTTCAATTAACCACTTGATTTCATCGCTGGTTAATTCTAAGCCGTCTCGCTTTTTCTGAATAACATCAACTGCTCTCATATTTCCTTCCTACTTCTAAGGATATAATATCCCTTATCTTTTTTTAGGATTTCGCAGTTTCCAAAAACTTCTTCCATCTTGGCTTTGGCACTTGGGGCACCTTGTTTTTTTTGAATAACAATGGTTAAATCCCCACCGTCTAGTAAGTGCGTATAACTTCCTGTAATCACCTCATGAACGACCTGTTTCCCTGCTCGAATCGGTGGATTACTGATAATATGATGAAATCTCCCTTCTACATTTTGATAAAGATTAGATTGAAAAATCGTAGCTAGGGCTTGATTGCGCTCAGCATTTTGACGCGCCAAATCAAGAGCGCGCTGATTTATATCAACAAGCGTCGCTTCGACTTCTTTAGCTTTGACCAAAGTCAGTCCCAATGTTCCATAGCCACAACCAACATCTAATACGCTTTCTTGCTTATGAAAATCAAGACACTTTAAAAGAGCTTGACTGCCATAATCAATCATTTTCTTACTAAAGACTCCTGCATCAGTCAAGAAAGTCATCTTTTGACCCAAAAGCTGAGCCTTCAATTCGTGAATATCATGCTCTGCATCTGGATTTTCTGCGAAATACATTTTAGCCATAAAACTATTTTAACATAAAGACCTTTTATTTGTAAACCGTTTACAATTTGTTTAAAATTATGTTATACTATTTGTCAACTAATAGGAGTACATAATGACCAACGAATTTATTCATTTTGAAAAAATTAGTCGAAAAACTTGGCAAAACTTACATCGCAAAACAACCCCACCTTTGACTCAAAAAGAGCTAAATTCTATCAAAAGTTTCAATGATAAGATTAGCCTTCAAGATGTGACAGATGTTTATCTCCCCTTAACCAATCTTATTCAGATTTACAAGCGTTCAAAAGAGGATTTGGCATTCTCAAAAGGGATTTTTTTACAGAAAGCAAGCAAGCGGCAACCGTTCATCATTGGCGTTTCTGGAAGTGTCGCTGTTGGAAAATCTACTACTAGTCGGCTGTTGCAAATACTTTTATCTCGGACATTTTCAAATGCAACTGTTGAATTGGTAACAACAGATGGATTTCTTTATCCTAATGCTCATTTGGAGGAGCAAAATCTTCTTAAGCGTAAAGGCTTTCCAGAAAGTTATAACATGGAGCTGCTGCTTGATTTTCTTGACAATATCAAAAATGGACAAGACTATCAGATTCCCGTTTATTCACATGAAATTTATGATATTGTTCCTGATAAAAAACAGTCTGTTACAGCTGCAGATTTTGTCATTGTTGAAGGTATCAACGTTTTCCAAAATCCACAAAATGAACGCCTTTATATGACGGATTTCTTTGATTTTTCGATTTACGTGGATGCGGAAGTTGAAAATATCGAAACTTGGTATCTGGACCGCTTTAAAAAATTGCTCACTTTAGCAAAAGAAGATCCAAATAACTATTATCATCCTTTCATTTCTCAGCCAGAAAACAAAGTTATGGAATTTGCTCAAAATGTCTGGAAATCTATTAATCTTGTCAATTTACAGGATTATATCGAACCCACACGCAACCGAGCTGAAATTATTCTTCATAAAACAGAAAATCATGAGATTGATGAAATTTACTTAAAAAAATAAAAAAGCTTGTCAAATCTCAACTTTTCATATATAATTAGATAGTTAGTATATCATTGGAGGTGAAAACATTGGCAAATATTAAATCAGCTATCAAACGCGCTGAATTAAACGTTAAACAAAACGAAAAAAACTCAGCTCAAAAATCAGCTATGCGTTCTGCAATTAAAGCATTTGAAGCAAACCCTTCTGAAGAACTTTTCCGCGCTGCAAGCTCAGCTATCGATAAAGCAGAAACTAAAGGTTTGATCCACAAAAACAAAGCGAGCCGCGATAAAGCACGCCTTGCTAGCAAACTTGCAAAATAATCTGCATAACGTAAAAAGAGCTCAAAGGAGCTTTTTTTGTTGCATCGGTAAGAAAGGCTCTATATGAAAATCGCAATTATCGGCTACTCCGGCTCTGGAAAGTCTACACTTGCTAAATATTTAGCAAAACATTATGACACCTCACTGCTTCATTTAGACATGCTACAATTTCTACCCAATTGGGAAATGAGTGACCGCAACTGGATGCAAGAGCAAGTTAAGGATTTTTTAGAAGCCAGAAAAAGCTGGGTAATAGACGGAAACTACAGCCCTTGCTGCTATGAAGAGAGAATGGAGCAAGCAGACCAAATTATTTTTTTAAATTTCTCGCCTTGGAATTGTCTTTTACGGGCTGCAAAGCGTTATTCCAAGAACAGAGGTAAGGTCAGAGACAGTATGGCACAAGGTTGTCCTGAAAAGTTTGATTGGGAATTTATCCGCTGGGTCTTACATGATGGACGAACTGCTAACATTCGGAAACGATATGAGAAACTTCAAAAAATGTATCCCTACAAATTTATAGTTCTTCATAACCAAAAAGAACTAGATAACTTTTTAGAGCAATTTTCATAAAAAACAAGAGCTATGTTCAATTCAGTTAAGAAGATAGCTCTTGTTTTTTTATTTTTTAATACAGTCAATATGTTCTAGCAAATATAACAGAAATTGAGGAATCGTCTCCAACATATCCTTTTCATAGACGCGTTCTGTTAACTGGTGTAAATCTTTTCCCCAAGGACCCAGATTGATTCCGGGAACATTAATGTCCTGAATTTTCTCAAAATCAATCGAATATAAACATTCAGGAACAGCCATACTCTCGATAATTTTCTGATACTCTTTAACAGATTTTTCTAAAGCACAGTAACTAATGTCACAGATTCCCATAAAGAATTCTTCGACTTTTAAACTACTAGCTCCTTGTTCAACCAAGTAATCCCTATAAAATGCAATGAGTTTTTCAATATCAACCACGCTATTTTTCAGATGCCGACAATTCATGGAAGGATAATAAGGTGGTGCGATAGCCAGCACAACAAATGCTTCCTTTTTATCATAGAAATCTAACACCTTTTGAACAGTTGCAATGGTTATTTCTTGATAGCTTGAACCCGCTTGAAATGCTTTATAAGCAAATTGGTTTACCTTGTGCATGAATTCGTCAAATCCATCCTTCTTTTGACATAACTGGATTAACTCTTCATAAGTCAATACACGAGGTTTTGTGACTTTTTTATCCTCTTTATAAATCACCTGCAAAGCCTGATAACGCTCATAAAATTTATCAACAGCTTCTTGACAAAGATGTTGAATCGTCGCCATCAGCTCTTTCGGACTTTTATCTAAATAAAGAACACTAAAATAACCTGCTGCTCTGAGAACAGTTGACACATCATAATTTTCCTTCAAATCACGCATATAAGACCACGAAGGCAGAGGAGCCTGCTCTCCATAAATCGAATCCGACAAAAGGGGATTGAGATCAATTTTTTCCACTACTTTTGCGAGGAGTGAAACAGCATTGATACCCTTGAGAGGTTCTTTCATGTGGGAAAGAATACCCTGCGTCACCACGACAGGCATCATTTTCCCAACTGTTCCAACATGCAACACTTTTTCTTGAGCTGAAGGACTTTCAAATGGTTCTGAATCAATCGCCAAGATATAATTCAGATGAAATTTATTTTTCAGATTAGCAAGCAAACCTACAGCAGCACGCATTCCCTGAGAATAAGATTCCTCATCTCCAACTGATAAATAAAGAAGATTCACTTTCCCTTCTGCTTTGCTCGCATATTCTGCTACTACTCCCAATTGCAAAGCCAATGCAGCTTTCATATCACATGACCCACGACCAAACTGCCATTCGTTAGAACCGATATCTTCTAGTACATCTTGACCTAGTGAAGCACTCGCTAAAGCCTTTTTCAAAGCAGCATTGTCAAAAGCAATTTCTTTTAAATTGCCAAAGTCTTCGATATCAACTGTATCATGGTGGTGAAACAAAATCACTGTATCTGCACGATGACGTTTTACCAAAGCCCAATTAACATTACGCCGATAAATATCATCCGGAATCTGATAGGTGCCAAAGTAATCTGAATGCTCTTGAAAATACGGCAAACTGCCAATATATTGATTGAGAAAATTTTCAATATTTCTTTCTGAACTCGTATGCGTGAAACTCTCAATCGCCATGCTCTTGTCAAAAATATCTTGAATCCTATTTTTCATCAATGGCTCCTTCAACTTTTTATAAAAATAGCTTGCTAGCCTTATTATATACCTCAACAATCATCGTTTCAATCTATTTTTCATCCTCTGATTCTATAAAATTTACGCAAACGTTTGCGCTGTAAAGATTATTTTGATAAAATAGTAGCCATCAAGACAAGAAAGAGGTATCTCGTATGGAAAATCAAACATTAATGCAATATTTTGAATGGTATCTACCAAATGACGGACAACATTGGAATCGTTTGGCAACAGACGCTCCACATCTAGCTTCTAAAGGCATTCGCAAGGTTTGGATGCCACCTGCTTTCAAAGCAACTAGTTCTAATGATGTCGGCTACGGCATTTATGACTTATTTGACCTGGGCGAATTTGACCAAAAAGGAACCGTTCGGACAAAGTATGGCTTTAAGAAAGACTATTTGAAGGCTATCTCAGCACTCAAAGAAAATGGAATCGAGCCTATTGCAGATATCGTTTTAAATCACAAGGCGGCAGCGGATTACAAAGAGCGATTTACTGTTATTGAAGTTGACCCAAATGATCGTACAGTCGCCCTCTCTGAACCTTTTGAAATAAAAGGCTGGACCAAGTTCACTTTCCCTGGTCGCCATAAAAAATACAATGATTTTGAATGGCATTGGTACCACTTTACAGGGACGGATTATGACGCTAAGCGAAACAAATCAGGGATTTACCTCATTCAAGGGGACAACAAAGGTTGGGCTGATGATGACTTGGTGGACAATGAAAATGGAAATTTCGACTATCTTATGTACGCTGACCTTGATTTTAAGCACCCAGAAGTCATTCAAAACCTTTATGATTGGGCAGATTGGTTTATCGAAACAACCGGCATTCATGGCTTTAGATTGGACGCTATTAAGCATATTGACTCTTTCTTTATGGGAAATTTTATCCGCGACATTATGGCAAAGTATGGAGAAGATTTCTATGTCTTCGGAGAGTTTTGGAATGGTGATGAAACTGCAAATAACGATTATTTAGGAAGTATTGACTATCGTTTTGATCTCGTAGATGTCAAACTGCACCACAACTTATTTGATGCTAGCCGTGCTGGGGCGGACTATGATTTGCGAAATATTTTTGAACAAACGCTTGTCAAAAACCACCCTAAATCGGCTGTTACTTTTGTCGATAATCACGACACACAACGTGGACAAGCACTAGAATCAACTGTTGAAGAATGGTTTAAACCTGCTGCTTATGCGCTTATCTTGCTTCGTGAAGCTGGGCTTCCTTGTGTGTTCTACGGAGATTACTATGGTATCAAGGGCGAGTTCGCTCAACAAAGTTTCCAAGAAGTCCTAGATAAACTGTTAGACATTCGGCTCAACTTAGCCTATGGTGAACAGACTGATTATTTTGATGACGAGCATTGTATCGCTTGGACTCGTTCAGGAAAAGACAACGGACAACCAATTGCTGTCATCATAAGTAACGACCAAGCAAATTCAAAACGCATGTATGTTGGTGAAAATTGGGCTGGTAAGGAGTTCAAAGATTACTTAGGAAACAGCTCTTCAATCGTGACAATCAAAAAAGACGGCTGGGCAGATTTCCCAGTTGCAGAAAAGGCAGTTAGTGTCTGGTCTGTGCAATAAAATAAAGAACACAGCAAGATTGAAACCAAAATTCGTTCTCTCTGTCGATTAGGGCGACAAAGCAAACCGAAAGTTGGGAGTCTTGTCTGCCCCGCCCAGCTGACGGTATAAACTAAAACTTAGGCAGTCCGTCCGCCCAGCTGACAGCATAAACTAAAACTCAGGCAACTCGTCCGCCCAGCTGACAGCATAAACTAAAACTCAGGCAGTCAGTCAACCCGGCTGACGAAAGCAACGTTGGCATCCCAGCCTCAACCATTCAACTCTGCTTTTAAACAAGATAAAAACACGAACAGATCAAGATAGTCAACTACTAATCCTGACTTTGTTCGTGTTTTTCTCATCTTCCGAAACAACCTTCCCCCTATGGATACAAGTTATTCCTGACTTATTTTTTCTTTCTATTGTCCGTTCTAATGGCAATCTTCACCTCAAAAATGGTTCCTTTCGGCTTATTATCTTTCACCGTAATAGTCCCTTTAAGGGCTTCTGTGATTTGCTTTGCAAGCGACAAGCCTAGACCAAAACCGCCTGTCTGCCGAGTTCGTGCTTTATCAACACGATAAAAACGATCAAAAATCTTTTTCTTATCTGCCGTACTAATCCCCGGACCATTATCTGCAACTTTCAAAAAAAGGGTTCGGTCATTCGCTAAAATCGTCAACTCAATTACACCGTCTTCATCTGTATATTTCAAGGCATTATCAAACAGAATTGTCATCAATTGCTTCAGCAAGGTCTTGTCTGTTTTAATCATGCGGTGAATCCTATTGTCAAATCGGAAAGTTTTCCCATTTTCTGCGGCAACCATCTCATAGTTGGTAAAGGTCGTATTAAAGAAATTTGGCTCGACATCGCCAATTTCTGGTTTAATCCCGTCATCGCGTCGTGCTAGATTGAGTAGATTTGTCGTCAACATTTTCATGTTCCGGACTTCGTCCAAACTAGAAGCAATGCTTTCGCTTGATTCCATAATGGTGGCTTCTGGTTTTCTAAACAAGGTTTCCAAGCGATTTTGCAAAACTGCTAGAGGCGTCCGCAACTCGTGACTAGCATTTTCAACAAAGCTCTTTTGCTTTTGAATACTCTCCAACAAAGGTTTAACACTGACACGAGCCAGATAGACACTTGCAATCAAAGAAATTCCCCAGAAACTAATCATTACAACTACAATCAGCTGCTCATGATTTTGACTGGTTTGTTCCAATTGGCTGGTATTGATAAAGACCGCTGCGTATTTAACGTTCGTTTCCAAATTAGGCAATTTCACCTTAAATAAAATCGTCCGATAGGTTTCTTCACGCCCATAATTGCTTTTTACTTGAACTTGCCGAATGCGATCCAATTGCTTGCTATTAAAGGAAAGTTTGTTAAGTCCCAGAAAATTATTGCTAGTAATAATCGGCTTGTAATTCTTATCAAATAAGATAACTTCCGTATTAGCACTGACATTTGGTTTATCAGTAAGCTCTTTGTCACCCGTATCGGCTTTAGGCTCTTCGTTGTCTGACTTCTGTTCCAGCCCTACTCTACGAGCGAGCGCCAAATTGATGACAGAAGCGGAATCCTGACTGAGACTTTTCAAGTTATTATCGACCGTTGTATAAAGGCTTGAGCGCATCACCTGAATGATGATCAAAGTCATGGCTGAGAAGATGAGAGTAAAAATACCAAAATTGCGAATGAAATAAGAAAAATCATCCGCATACCATGTTTTTTTTAGTTTATTCAGCATCTTTTAAAATATATCCGACGCTGCGAAGCGTTTGAAGATTGTTCGCAAAGGTCGTCCCTTTCAATTTTTTCCGGATTTTTGAAACATAGACTTCTACGACTGAAATCGTTGTATCACTATCAAATCCCCACAAGCGATCGAAAATCTGTGTCTTAGGCAAAATGACATTTTGATTTTGCAAGAAATACACCAGCAAGTCAAATTCTTTTCCGAGCAATTCTACTTCGTTTCCATCTACAAGTGTTGTGTTAGTTGATAAATTAACAGTGACATCGCCATAAGAAAGGGTGTTTTCATTAAACTTGCCAGAACGCTTCAACAGAGCTTGAATCCGCATTTTTAATTCTTCCAAATAAAATGGTTTGGTCAAATAATCATCAGCACCCAGTTCAAAACCATGTCCTTTATCATTCAAACTTTCTTTGGCTGTCATGATTAGCACAGGAGTTGTGACACCTTTTTCACGCAATTCTTTCAACACTTGGAAGCCGTCTTTTTCTGGCAGCATCAAGTCAAGCAAGATAAGGTCGTACACGCCACTCTCAGCCTCATACAATCCTTCCTCACCATCAAAAACTTGCATAACATCTGCAAAATCATCCAAAAAGTCAAATACTGAATTAGATAGACCGAGATCGTCTTCCACTAATAGAATCTTAATCATATGCTTTTCCTTCTAAATACGAGTTTGGGACAAAAGTCTCCAGTTTCAAAATTCGTTATGCACTAAACTAACGATACAGTAGCAGATTGCTCAAAACAGCACTTTGAGGCTTGAGGGGATAAGATCACGAACTAAACATTTTGAATGTTTAGTTCTGCCCACTCCTTTAATCGTGAACCAAGTACAAGTAAAGACTTCTTCTCACTTCACCTTTTTGAAAATCAACTTACTAACGTTCTGATTCTATTATATCATGACTTTCTCTGAAATATTAAGAATTTGTTGTATTTGAGTCATTATTTTCTGTCGTGCTACTATTCTTATCTGATTTGGTTGAACCGTCAGCATTTGATGGAGCTTTTTTCTTTGAGTTATTACTGTTTCCTGAGCCATTTTGGCTGTTACTATTGTCACTTTGGTTGCCATTTTGTTGGGGTGGCATTCCATTTGGACCGCCTTGATTATTTCCGTTTTGTTGTCCGCCTGGAGGCATTCCCGGACCACCTTGATTTTGGTTCCCCTGTTGCTGGTTATTCTGTGCCTGAGTTGTTGTACTTGTCTGTACTTTTGCCTGCTGATTGAGAGCATTCGTTGCCAAAGAACCAATGCCTAGCCCACCGAGAAGACCAACAGCGAGTGATCCGCTCGCTACAACGGTCATCCACCATTTGGTACTTTTTTCAACCATGATCATTTTCTCTTTCTTACTTGTGTTCTCTTGTTTCATTTTTGTCAAATTCCTTCTTTCTATTTTTAAGCGTTCAGAGATTGCATTCCAAAGAGTATTGCCACAATAACTCCTTTGATGCCAAGATTTATCAGACAAACAAATTTAACTTTGAGTTTTTTCATCTCATCACGTCCTTTCTTTTGAATGGAACTATCATATCTACTTTTTCTTAAAAGTGACTGAATTTTTTCTTAAAAGAAACTAAAAATAAAGACAGAAAATAGTAAAATGATATACAAAATATAAAAAGAAAAAACTAAATCAGAATATTCCAATTTAGTTTAAAAGATTATCTCATAAAATTGTCCTAGAAAAAGTCTCTTTTCTCAAAAGAGCGACCTAATTTCCATTTTATCTTCAAGTAATGCTACTATTCTTTCGGTTTTTCCATATACAATGAATGTCCCCTGCCGGAATCGAACCAGCAACTACTCCTTAGGAGGGAGTTGTTATATCCATTGAACTAAGGGGACTAGAGAAAAACTCTGCCAAGTGACAGAGTTAATTCTACATTAACGGCGGATTTCTTTGATACGCGCTGCTTTACCTTGCAATGCACGAAGGTAATACAATTTCGCACGACGTACTTTACCGTAACGAACAACTTCAATCTTTTCAACACGTGGTGTGTGAAGTGGGAAGATACGTTCAACACCTACACCATTAGAAATTTTACGAACAGTATAGTTTTCTGAAATACCAGCACCTTTACGAGCGATAACCACACCTTCGAAGATTTGGATACGTTCGCGATTTCCTTCGACAACTTTCGCGTGAACACGAACAGTATCACCAGGACGGAATACAGGAATATCAGTACGAAGTTGGCCTTCAGTCAAACTTTGGATTAATGGATTCATTTTTCTTCTCCTATCTTACTAATCTTACAGTTCATGACCACAGCGGATTAGTCGTTTTCTAGTGCTTCCATTACGCACTAACTAATATCATAACAAATTTTGTAATAATTGTAAATGCCTTACTCAAATTATTTTTCTATTTTAGGAAGGTTATTGAAGAACCAATGAAGCTGCTCCGATGACTCCCGCATCATTTCCAAGCGTTGCAAGTGCAAGTTTTGTGGAGGTACGTACTTGAGGGAAAGAATTTTCTTCATAGACCTTACGAACACCGTCTAGTAAAAATTCACCTGCTGCAGAGACGCCACCACCGATGACAATCGTTGACGGATTTAAGATAGATCCAATGTTGGCACAAGCAATACCAAGATAACGTGCAAAATTGCGATAAACAATGAGAGCTAATTCATCACCAGCTTTAGCCAAATCAAAGACAATTTTTGCATTGACATCTTCGCCATTGTCAATCAATTTTTTCAGCTCTGCATCACCAGCATATTCATCAGCGTAGCGGCGCGTTAAATTGACAATTCCCGTTGCAGAAGCTACGGTTTCTAGGCAACCTTTTTTACCACAAGTACAGAGAATCGGCTGATCAAAATCAACTGTGATATGCCCCAACTCTCCGGCTGCTCCAGCTACCCCATGCAGTAATTTCCCTTCCGCAACAATACCACCACCGACACCTGTTCCAAGTGTCATAAAAACAACGTCTGGTTGGTTTTCACCAGCACCTTTCCAACGTTCGCCAAGCGCAGCTACATTCGCATCATTATCAATAAAGAAAGGAATGCCAGTCGCTTTTTCAATTTTTTCTTTTACGGGTTGAAGGGTTTTCCAGTTTAAGTTGTAAGCTCCGATAACAGTTCCTTTTTCACGATCCACGACACCAGGAGAACCCATACCAATTCCGATGAAATCTTCAGCTGAAAGGTTTAATAATTTCAAGCGATGGTTGATCGATTCAATCATATCATCAACAATATGACTGCCTTCATCTAAAATATTTGTCTTAATAGACCATTTTTCTTGGACTTCTCCTTCTTGGGTCAGAATCGCAAACTTCACAGATGTACCACCTAGGTCAATTCCAATAATTTTTTTAGACATGCTACTCTCCTCTAATAACTTTTTTCATTCTCATTATATCAAATTTTTTACGAATTGAAAAGGTTTGCATAGAACTTAATATCATGACAAAAAGAATACTGCTCTAAATTGCTTCTGTCATAAAGCTACGACTTTCTAAGACCTTTAGCATGGCATCAGCTGTATCAAGTGCTGTAAATAGCGGCACTCCATGCTCAATGGCTGATTGACGGATAGCCTGACCGTGCTTATCAGCCGTTCGCTTCGTTCCGACTGTATTGATAATCGCCTGAACCTTGCCTTTGCGAACAAAGGCAGGAATATCATTATTATCGGCTGTACCAATTTTTTCAACCAATTGTGTCAAAACATCATTTTCTTTAAAGAATTCCGCTGTGCCTTGTGTTGCTAAAATACTATATCCAATCGCTGCAAAACGTTTTGCTAATATGAGGGCTTCTTCCTTATTTTCATCCGCAATCGTAAAGACAACATTGCCAAAGTTTGGAAGATGTAGATAAGAGGCTTCAAAAGCCTTGTATAAAGCTTTTTCAAGAGTTGCATCTGTTCCCATAACCTCACCCGTCGATTTCATTTCAGGACCAAGAAGGCTATCTACCTTGGCCAACTTAGTGAAGGAAAAGACTGGTGCTTTAACATGTACATTTTGACCTTCTGGATAAAGACCATCTTCATACCCTAGCTCCACTAAAGTTTGACCGAGAATCAACCGAGTTGCCACCTGTGCCATAGGGATATCCGTCACTTTAGACAAGAATGGCACCGTCCGGCTAGCACGAGGATTGACCTCAATGACATAAACCTTCTCATCTTTGATGACAAACTGAATATTCATCATACCGATACAGTGAAGTCCGATAGCCAATTTCTTAGTATAATCGGCGATAGTCTGCTGCACTTTAGTAGATAAGGTTTGCGGAGGATAAACAGCCATAGAATCACCTGAGTGAACTCCGGCCCGTTCAATATGCTCCATAATCCCTGGAATCAAGACCTGACGACCGTCTGAAATAGCATCTACCTCACATTCCTTACCGACAATGTAAGAGTCCACCAACACCGGATGATCAGGGCTAGCCTTGACAGCAGTTCGCATATAAGAACGAAGATCTACTTCATTCTCGACAATTTCCATAGCCCGACCGCCCAGAACGTAGGACGGACGAACCAAAACAGGAAAACCAATCTTACGAGCAGCTGCTACCGCTTCTTCTTCATTCGTCGCTGTCTGACCTGGTGGCTGCGGAATATTCAAATCCTTAAGAACCTGTTCAAACAAATCACGATCTTCGGCACGGTCAAGGTCAGCTACCTGAGTACCTAAAATTTTCACACCAGCTTTTGACAATGGCTCAGCTAGATTGATAGCGGTTTGTCCCCCAAACTGAACGATAACCCCTTTAGGTTTTTCCAGTTCAATGACATTCATGACATCTTCAAAAGTTAGCGGTTCAAAGTAAAGTTTATCAGAAATGGAGAAGTCTGTTGAGACGGTTTCCGGATTACTATTCATAATAATAGCTTCATAGCCAGTTGCTTGAATAGCCTTGACCGAGTGCACGGTCGCATAGTCAAATTCTACTCCTTGACCAATTCGAATAGGTCCAGAGCCCAACACTAGAACAGACTCTTTTTCTGACTTGATTGATTCATTTTCCAAAGCATAAGTAGAATAAAAATATGGTGTGCTTGATTCAAACTCGGCTGCACAAGTATCAACCGTTTTATAAACTGGAAGAATCCGCTCTTCTTTACGAAATTGACGTATTTCTTCTGCTGTCATTTTCCAAAGCCGAGCTAACTTAGTATCTGCAAAGCCGTTTTGCTTAGCCTGTCTAAGCAGATTTGCATCTCCAACATGAGTCATTAACTCCTGCTCTAATTCATGAATGTGAAGCAATTTATCCAGAAAGAACAAATCAATCTTGGTTAGTTTTGCAATTTCTACGATATCATAGCCACGACGGATGGCTTCAGATACATAGAAAAGACGATCATCCTGAGCTTTGACGACTTTTTCTAGTAAATCATCATCTGCCACTTGATTTAGTTCTGGCATTTCATTATGGTCAACACCGATTTCCAGAGAACGACAGGCTTTGAGCAAGCTTTCTTCGATATTACGCCCAATAGCCATGACCTCACCGGTAGCTTTCATCTGCGTTCCCAGATGACGTTCTCCATGTTCAAACTTATCAAAAGGAAAACGTGGAATTTTAGCTACCACATAGTCCAGAGCTGGTTCAAACATGGCATAAGTTGTGCCTGTGACCGGATTGATAACTTCATCTAGTGTCAAGCCAACAGCGATTTTGGCAGCTAATTTAGCGATAGGGTAGCCAGTTGCTTTAGAAGCTAGAGCTGATGAACGTGAGACACGTGGATTAACCTCAATGACATAGTATTTAAAGCTATGTGGATCCAGAGCCAGCTGTACATTACAACCACCTTCAATCTTAAGGGCACGAATAATTTTTAAACTAGCATCACGCAGCATTTGATTTTCGATATCTGAAAGTGTCTGCGTTGGCGCAAAAACGATAGAATCCCCTGTATGAACACCAACTGGATCAAAATTTTCCATGTTACAGACAACTAGAGCATTATCTGCACTGTCTCTCATAACTTCATATTCGATTTCCTTAAAGCCAGCAATAGAACGCTCAATCAGACATTGCGTTACAGGTGACAGTTTGAGACCATTTTCAGCAATTTCACGAAGTTCTTTCTCATCTACACACATACCGCCACCTGTGCCGCCAAGCGTAAATGCCGGACGAACAATGACTGGATAGCCTATTTTCGCTGCAAAGTCTACCGCTTCTTCGACTGTATTTACAATTTCAGATTCTGGAATAGGCTGTTCCAGCTCTTCCATGAGCTGCTTAAACAAATCACGATCCTCAGCTTGATCAATAGCCGACAGCTTAGTTCCTAAAAGTTCGACACCTAGCTCATCCAAGATACCTTCTTTGGATAATTCCATTGCCATATTGAGTCCTGTTTGCCCACCCAATGTCGGCAGAAGTGCATCTGGTCGCTCTTTCCGTAAGATTCTAGTGACAAATTCCAGCGTGATTGGTTCAATATAAACCTTGTCAGCAATTTCCTTGTCTGTCATAATCGTTGCAGGATTGGAATTAACTAAAATGACTGTGTAGCCTTCTTCTTTCAAAGACAAGCAAGCCTGCGTTCCTGCATAATCAAACTCAGCAGCCTGTCCAATGATAATGGGACCAGAGCCAATCACCATAATTTTCTGAATATCTGTACGTTTTGGCATGTTTTTCTCCTATTCCTAATCCATTGATTACAATGAACTATGCTGTTGTTTAAAAGCATCAATCATTTCCATAAACTCATCAAAGAGATAACTGGCATCATGTGGTCCTGGTGCAGCATCAGGATGAAACTGCACTGAAAAAGCAGGGAAAAACCGATGTCGCACACCTTCAATAGACTTGTCATTGATTTCCTCATGTGTAATCAGCAACTCGCTTGGAAAATTTTCCCGACTAACAGCATAACCATGATTTTGGCTGGTAAAATCAATTCGCCCTGTCGCAATCTCTCTGACAGCATGATTAAAACCACGGTGACCGAATTTCATTTTATAAGTCTGAGCTCCATTTGCCTTACTAAAAAGTTGATGTCCCATGCAGATACCAAAAAGAGGAATTTTACCTTGAATCCCTCGAATCATGTCTAGCACTTGCGGTACATCATCTGGATTACCTGGACCGTTGGATAACATGACACCGTCAGGGTGAAGGTGAAGAATATCTGCTGCACTTGTATCATAGGGAACAACTGTCACATTACAATTGCGTGCCGCTAATTCACGAAGAATCGAATGTTTCAATCCAAAATCAACTAACACAATACTAGGACCTGAACCCGGTGCTGGATACGGTGTCTTTGTTGAAACTTGTTTGATATTATCGGTCGGCAAAACGGTCGCCTTCAACTGATCTTGCAGATGCACCATTTGGTCGCCTACATTGGCTATTGTTGCTTTCATCGTTCCATGCTGCCGAATGATTTTCGTCAATGCCCGTGTATCAATACCAGCAATTCCTGGAATTTTCTTGACTTTTAAAAACTCGTCCAAAGTCATCTGATTACGCCAATTGCTCGCCCTTCGTGCCCACTCATAAACGATCACTCCCTTGCAAGTAGGAGTGATCGATTCATAGTCGTCGCGGTTGATTCCATAATTTCCGATTAACGGATAAGTGAAAGTCAAGATTTGCCCATTGTAAGACTGATCCGTAATGGATTCTTGGTAGCCAGTCATACCTGTATTAAAGACGATTTCTCCGGTCACCTCCATATCAGCCCCGAATGCCTCTCCTTCAAATACTGTACCATCTTCCAGAATTAACAAGCGTTTTTCCATTTTCCCCTCCGTTTGTTATTGCAACAACGTATTAATGCTTATTATTTTTTTCGTCCATTTAGGACAGACTCGATAATTGCCATCCGAACAAATACACCATTTGTCATTTGTTCTACAATACGAGATTTTGGAGCTTCCACTAAGTGGTCTGCAATTTCCACATCACGATTTACTGGAGCCGGATGCATGATGATGGCTGTATCTTTCAGCTTATCATATCGTTCCTGTGTTAGACCATGCATTTTATGGTAATTTTCTTTTGAAAAGAGTGAATCATCATCGTGGCGCTCGTGCTGCACGCGCAGAAGCATTAAGACGTCTACTTGGTCAACGACTTCATCAAGTGTGACAAATTGCCCATAATCTGCAAATTCTTCACTTCTCCATACTTCTGGACCTGCAAAATAAAGTTCTGCACCCAGACGCTTCAAGATTTGCATATTTGACTTCGCCACACGCGAATGATCTAAGTCGCCTGCAATCGCAATCTTCAAGCCATCAAAATGCCCAAACTCTTGATAAATGGTCATCAAATCTAGCAAACTTTGACTCGGATGTTGTCCAGAGCCATCACCACCATTCACAATTGAAGTTGTAATCGTTGGACTTTCAACTAATTCCTTGTAATAGTCCACTTCTGGATGACGAATGACACAGACATCCACTCCGAGCGCTGACATGGTTAAAATAGTATCATATAAGGTCTCTCCTTTGTTGATAGAGCTGGTCTTTGAATCAAAATCCAACAGGTCACAACCTAGCTTTAATTCCGCTACTTCAAAGGCTTTATGTGTTCGCGTAGAGGGTTCAAAGAAAAGATTAGCGATAATATGCTGTTCATCATAATGAGCTTTCGCTCCATTTTTAAATTCAATGCCACGTTTGATTAAACTTAAGACTTCCTCATTGGTAAGAGTTTCCATAGAGACAACATTTTTAAGAGCGATTTGATTAGATGACATGGTGTATTTCTCCTTTTATTAGATACGGCGTTTCTTTCAATAAAGTTAAGAATTCAAACTAATTTTTAGGTTCTGGCAAGATAAGATAGAGCACAATTCCAAGAACCGTTGACAAGGCAACCCCTGAAATTTGCAGACCTGAAAGTTGCAAGGTTAAGCCGCCAATCCCTGCAACTAAAATTACACTGGCAATTAACAGATTTTTCTTATTATCAAAGTCTGTTTGTTTTTCAATTAAAATTTTCAAACCACTAGAAGCGATGACTCCAAAGAGCGCAATAGAAATACCGCCTAGAACTGGAGTTGGAATGGACTGTAAGAGTGCCGATACTTTTCCGACAAAACTCATCACAATCGCAAGTACTGCTGCACCTGCAATAACATAGACGCTATAGATTTTATTGAGAGCCATCACACCGATATTTTCACCGTAACTCGTTACTGGTGGTGCACCGAAAATCCCAGCGATAACTTGTGCAAGACCATCTCCGGCAAGAGTTTTATCCAATCCTGGGTCTTTAAAGAAATCTTTTCCAGTCAGGCTATTCAATACCATAACATGACCAAAGTGCTCCGTCATAGTTACAAAGGCAATTGGAGCCATTGTTAAAATCGCACTTGGATAAAATTTTACATTATAATCTAAGAAAGGAAGATGCATAGGCGGGACATGGAACCATGAAGCTTGAGAAACTTTTGCAAAGGAAATAATTTCTTCTCCTGTTACCGCTCCAAGAATGAGCGCGAAGACATATCCGACAATCAAGCCTAACAGTACTGGAATAATTCCCACAATCTTTTTACCATAAATATTGAAAAGAATGACTGCAAAGAGAGTGACGATCCCAATAATGAAATAAGTTAAATTGTATTTACCATCTTTTAACATGACATCGTTTACCGCTGTGCTGGCCAAACTTAGTCCAATAACCATAATGATTGGTCCTACCACAACTGGCGGCAAAATCTTATCAATCCAAGCATTCCCAGCGAACTTCACAATAAGAGCTACAATGAAGTAAACCAAACCACCTGTAATGGCACCTTGAGCGACTGCTGCGATACCGTCTGTTTTCATCAACATTTGCATAGCTGCAATATAAGCGAAACTAGACCCCATATAAGCTGGCACTTTGTACTTGGTAACTGTTAAGTGTGCCAAGGTTCCTAGACCGCTTGAAAACAAGGCAACTGCTGGGTCAATTCCAACCAGAATTGGAACAAGAACCGTTGCTCCAAACATGGCAAACAAATGCTGAAAAGACAATCCTACAAGCAAACCAGGTTTTGGCATATCGTGTACATCATATTTCACATCTTGACTCATTTTCTTATAACTCCTCCGCAATCAAGACACGGTCTTGACCATCCTGTTCTACCATTTCTACAATAATCTCTTCTGTTCGGCTTGTCGGAATATTTTTTCCAACATAATCTGCTCGAATCGGCAACTCACGATGCCCACGGTCCACTAAAACAGCCAAGCTCACGCGTGATGGACGTCCCAAGCTAACTAGATTATCAATAGCAGCACGAATGGTGCGTCCTGTATAGAGGACATCATCTACCAAGATGACTTCGCGGTCTGTAATATCAACAGGAACATGTGTTGTGTCTTCTTCCACTTTAAAATCATCGCGGAATGGTTTGGTATCCAACTCACCGATAGGTACATCAATCTTTTCAAGTTGCGCTAATCGTTCTTGAATCCGCTGTGCAATGTAAACACCCCGTGTTTTTATACCAATCAAGACAATCTTGTCTAGCTCTTTGTTGCGCTCAATGATCTCATAAGTGATCCGTGTAATGGCACGTTTCATTGTCAAACCATCAACAACTTCTTTTATTTTCATGGAAATCCTCCTGTATAAAAAGTTAAAAGAAAAAGTCTCCTTCACAAGGAGACTTCAGAAAATCTAGGTAAGCATAGAGAAACTGCTAACAGCCTCACTGTACTATACCATCTTATACTTTGACTCCTTGTCTGCCTCACGGGACAAATTTAAAGGATTATTTAATTTTTATTACTATATCACACTTTTTGAAAATCTTCAAGAGAAAACCGTAAAGTTTTAATGGAAATTTTCAAATTGATTCCGCCTATAATATATAATCCCCATTTCCTTGCATTTTCTACAACTCATTTGCGATTTTATTGATTTTCCTCAAGCGATGATTGACACCACTTTTCGTCAAAGGCTTACTAAGACTTTCTGCCAACTGCTGGATAGAATAATCCGGATGATTGACACGCAGATAAGCCACCTCTTGCAAATCAACCGGCAAGCTCTCTAAACCAACTGTGTCAATGATTTTGCTAATGTTATGAATGGTTTTCATGCTAGCTGTCACCGTTCGAGCAATATTCGCCGTTTCCGCATTATTCGTCCGATTCAAATCATTTCTAGCCTCTCGCAAGAGCTTGACCGACTCAAACTCAGTCATTGCTTTCATAGCCCCAATCACAATCAAAAAGTCCATAATGTCCTCAGCTCGCTGCAGATAGGTTACTGAGCCTTTTTTGCGCTCAATTGTCTTGGCATCCAATAAAAACTTTCGCATTAAAGCTGCTAAATCTTCCGCATGGTCAGAATAGACCGATAAGATTTCCAGTTGATATTTCCCAGAATCTGGATCACGCATACTGCCCGTGGATAAAAATGCTCCTCGTAAATACGATCGGCTCGCTTCATCATCTGATAAAATAGCTTGGTCAATACCTGCTTCAATCCCAAAAAAGGAGTCTGCCAAGTGTAAATCGGCTAAAATTTGTTCCACACCTTCGTCTAAAAAAACAGTATAAACACGATTTTTCCGAAGATTCGCTTTTTGATGATGACGAATATCCGATTTGACTTGATAAAAAGCTGCCAACAATTCATAAATGTGACGAGCGATTTTTGCATTTTCTGTCGTAACAGATAATGTTAAGCCTTGACTAGAAATTCCTAAGCTGCCTGACATCTTAATGATAGCCGATAATTCCGTTTTATCTTTTTTGCCTAGACCAAGCAGTTCTTCTTTCACTTTAATGGTAAAACTCATTTGCGCACCTGTATAATCTGCATAAGTTCATCGACGACTGATTCACCATCATGAAAAGCTCCGCCATTTTCCAAGCGAAGAAAATTAGACGAAATGACACGAGGTACTTGCTCTTTCAAACCTTTAAAATCATGCTCAACCTGCACCAAATACTCATCAAATTTATTAGAATTCATATATTCTTGAGGAACTTGCTCAATGTTTACTAAAACCGTGTCAATAAATGCTTTCCCAAGATGACGATGCAAAACAGCCACGTGGTCACTATCTGTGAAATGCTCGGTTTCACCACGCTGCGTCATAATATTACAAACATAAGCAATCTCTGCTTGGGTTTCCAAGAGCGCTTGCCCAATTTCTTCTATCACCATATTGGGTAAGATAGAGGTAAACAATGATCCCGGTCCCAAAACTACCATATCACTTTCTAAAATTGTCTGCACCACTTTGCGGCTAGCAGTTGGTTTTTGGTCATTATAGGTGTTGGTGACATAAACTCGTTCAATCATACCTTGGTGCTCTGCCAAATGACTTTCTCCAGCCACCTCACTTCCATCAGTAAATACAGCATGAAGCGTCAAAGGTGTATCACAAGACGGATAAATCTTGCCAGTTGTGTGGAAAAACTTGGTCAACAGTTGCATGGCATTGTAAGTCGAACCTTGCATTTCTGAAATTCCGGCAATAATCAAGTTTCCAAGAGGATGTCCAGCTAAAGCACCGTCTTCTTCTGCAAAGCGATATTGAAAGACTTTTTCATAAAAACGAGGCATATCCGACAAAGCCACCAAAACATTTCGTAAATCACCTGGTGGTGTTAATTGCTGAATGTTTTTCCGTAATTCACCTGAACTTCCTCCGTCATCAGCGACTGTTACTATGGCTGCAATATCTACATCTTTCTTACGCAAACTGTCTAAAATCACAGAAATTCCTGTACCACCACCTATAACAGCAATTTTAGGTTTTCTCATGAACGATTCACCGTTTCCTTTCTGCGGTCTTTATCTCGATGTGATGAATGAACGGTCCATTCGCTCGCCAAATCATCTGCTAGACGTTGTGCAAAAGCTACGCTTCTGTGTTGACCGCCTGTACAACCAACTGCAATTGTTAAAACAGATTTCCCCTCTTTTTTGTAGCCCGGTAAAATCGGTTTGATAAGAGCCACTAAGTGCTGATAAAATTCTTCTGACTCCGTATGATTCATCACATAATCATAAACGGGTTTGTCAAGCCCTGTTTGATTGCGAAGTTCTGGTTGGTAATATGGATTTGGTAAAAAACGTACATCAAAAACAAGGTCGGCATCTAGCGGAAGACCATATTTAAAGCCAAAACTCACCACTTCAATGCGAAACGATTGAAGCTTTCTCTGATCTGAAAAATGCTCAGAAATGGTTTTACGCAATCCGCGCGGTGTTAATTCGGTCGTATCTACCACGTTTTGACTCATGTTTTTCAATGGTGCCAGTAACTCACGTTCTAGCTTGATACCGTCTAAAATACGCCCATCTGCCGCTAAGGGGTGGCTACGCCGCGTTTCCTTGTAACGTGCAACTAATTCCGTATCTGCCGCATCTAAAAACAAAATCTTAAAATCAAGTCCAGCGTTACTTTCAATCTCATCTAGAACTTTCTGAATCTCAGAAAAGAATGAACGACTACGCATATCTACAACCATAGCAATCTTGTCGTTGTCTTGTGTCGTTTCGATTAACTGCAAAAATTTAGGAACCAGCGTGGGGGGCATATTATCAATCGTAAAATAGCCCAAATCTTCAAAAGACTGGATGGCTACAGTCTTTCCCGCTCCACTCATTCCCGTCACGATAACCAAATGAATTTGTTTGTCTGACATATCTCCTCCTTGATAAAACAATCAATTTCCAGTATATTAAAACATTTCCAATTCCTTTTTATTATAACACACCCAGTACAATTCGGATAGTAAAAAAAGAGAGAACAAAAGCAATGGCTATCTGTACTCTCTCGAATTTATACTACTATGTTTTAATGATTACCAAACCAAAGCGCAATTTCCCGTTTGGCAGACTCTTCAGAATCTGAACCATGAACAACATTTCGAATCGTTTCACCAGCTTCAGCTGCTTGTGCAAAATCTCCGCGAATAGTTCCTGGTAGAGCTTCTTCCGGACGAGTAGCGCCCATCATGTGACGCCAACCTGAAATCACTTGGCTTCCCGATAAAACACCGATAATCACAGGCCCGCTTGTCATATAATCACGGATTGAAGGATAAAAATCTTTCGTTAATAGGGCTTCATAATGCTGATCAATTAACTCATTTGAAACATTGGTTCTCATTTCCAAACGTTCGATTTTGTAACCACGTTGTTCTACGCGCTTCAGTACTTCTCCAACCAAGCCACGTTTTACGCCGTCTGGTTTTATAATAAAAAATGTTTGTTCCATGATTGATACGCTCCTCTTTTGTTACCTTTATTTTATCATAAATGAAAGAAAGTTGAAAGTCCTTTCAAAAATCTTCTTTCACAAATGACTTATTAAGGTCAAAGATGTTAAAAACATGAAGATTACAAAAATCCAGAACCAAACAGAACGAAAAGCTTGCCTATAGGTTCCTGAAAATGAACGATTTTCTTGTACATACATTTTTATGTCTACTTTGTTTTTAAACAGGAAAATTACTGCAACACTTGCACCGACTAGCAGGATAAATAAGTGTAAGAGACCACCTATATCGTCCGACAAAAATGAATACAAATAAGTTAAACCATCTCCGATGACCAAGTTATTAAAAACGTGGAAAACCATTGCCCAGAGAATTGAATACTCCAAGGTCACATAAGAGAAGACAATTCCAACAAAAGCTGCAAAAAAGAACTGCGGGATATTTCCATGAAATAAACCAAATATGAGGGAAGACATCAGAATCGCAAAGACTTTTCCATATTTTTCAAACGTTCGTAAGCCCGCCCCGCGAAAAATCAACTCTTCTGAAACAGGACCGAAAAAGCTTGCATACAAAAACATAGAAACACTATCTGAACCTGCCGAAGCTGATTCGACAGCTTTAAGCATAGTAAAACCAAATAAATTAAAGATTGTTTCAAAAATCTGATTAAATAAGACGAACCCTAATTGACCCAGAAGTAAAAAAGATAAAACTATTCCAAACGTTTTTGGAGTCATGACTCTTTTCTGCGTTCGTAAATCAGACTTAAATAATTTACCATCCCGATACAACCAAAAGATAAAAACTCCTGCACAGACAGCAATTAGATAATAACTACCATCGCGTGACATAAAACTTTCCGTTGCTTTTTGGATTCTCTCAAGATTTCCGGGATAACGAATCGCTTGAAACAAGGTTACAATCGTTTGATAAATCAGACCAATCATTGCCATTACGACCACATACAGTAGACATAAAGCAGAGAACAAACCAATATCTTTTCGTACTTGCTGATTGACTAGCATCAGTTTCCCTCCTTCTTCAAATAGCTTTTTCGACTCCACAGGTATAGCCCCACAGCAAAACCTTCATAAAGAACAAAAAACAAAAGAAAGGCGTGAAGGAAAAATTCTTCTGGTAATATCCAAATAACAGGATCTTTAGCAGGGTCAAATAACCAAGTATTATCCCCAGCAAATAAAATCTGATGAAAGAGAGTGAAAAACGCATCAAAGCCAATCCCCAGCGCCACACCAGCAATTACAATAGGCAACCAAATAATAGCTAAAATCGCCTTTGAAAAGACAGATAGATATCTTTTTTTTATAATGTTTTTTACAAACAAATAAACCGCTGGTAAGGTTGCTAGAAAAACAACTTGCGCCAGATGAAAAAGATATTTCACGACTTGAAAATGGTGCAAACCTGCTGCTGATGAGCGAAAATTAGGCATGGAGAGCTTTTGCTGAAATGGATTGGTTAGGTAATTCATCAAAATATTGAAATTGTGCTGAATGGTTGCAGATTTGAGGTAAACTTGATTTTCTAAATGCAACCAAGAAATTTCCAAAGGATAAAACAGCCAAGTCAGATAAATGGTCAACAAAATGGCTGTTGCTAAAAAGCAGAGCATACTCAGCCAAAAGGTCAGTTTAGTGCGCATCAAAATCCCACTCCGCTAGGCTAGAAAGTACATAATCTGGTTGGATTGGCAAGCCTGGCACTTCTTCTGGTTTCGTAAAGCCAGTTGTCACCAGAAGCGTAGGGATACCATTGTTAATCCCAGCCCGAATGTCCGTCAGGTAATTATCCCCAACCATTATCACTTCCTCGTGTGGTAGTCCTAGATGCTCAACCGCCTTTTCCATGATAATTGCATTTGGCTTCCCGATATAAACAGGTTTCACACGAGTTGCTACTTCAATGAGAGTAATAATCGATCCTGCTCCAGGCATGAGACCGCGCTCTGTTGGAATATTAAGATCCGGATTAGTTCCTACGAAATGAGCTCCCTTTTGAATAGCTAAAGTAGCAATTGACAATTTTTCATAGTCCACTTTCCAGTCCAATCCAACAACTACATAATCTGGGTTATCAGTATCTTCGACATAGCCAGCTTCTGCAATGGCTTGCTTAAGTCCGACATCACCGATAACATAGACTTTCTTGCCTAGATTTTTATCATTTAAGTAGTCAATGGTTGCTAAAGTCGCTGTATAAATCGTTTCAATCGGCGTTTCAACATTGAATTGTTCCGCTAACATTGTTTGAACAGTCTCAGGAGTACGTGTTGTATTGTTCGTCACAAATAAATATGGAATGTTGCGTCGTTGTAATTCATGGACAAAAGCTTCACCCGTAGGAATACGGTCTTTTCCTTTATAAATTGTTCCGTCTAAATCAATTAAATATCCTTTGTAGGTCATACTTCTCTTTCTATTGTTTTTCTTATGAAATTTCTTGCCAAGTTACCATAGCTTGTGCATTAATATCGCCATCGCTGGAAATCTGATGATTACTCTCTAATCCATTCAAATCATAACTAGAGGTAATTTGTCCGCCAGGTCGTACTTCCTTAACATACTTGAGGTGAACTTTTTTGGGAACGTGTTTCATGAGAAAATCAGCACCCATAACTTCAAAAATCCAGTCCAGATACTTGCTGTTGTTGACATGACCATTCATGTCTAAATCATAAAACCGAACATGATAATCTTTACTGGTCGAATCTTTCAGTTCTGGATATTTTGGACCACGAATCAACTTTTTAGAAAATTCTGCTTCATAAGGTGCGACAATCTTTGGCTCTACAGCATGCACTTTTCGACTGTCTCTGTCCATAAGAACAAAGGTAGCCATCATTTCAATCACGGCAACATCATTTTCATCAAAAACGGTAAAACGACGATAACAAAAGAGACGATTATAGGAAAGCGCTTCTGTTTCAATCATCATTTCTTCACCAAATTTAGGCAGCCGTACCACATCGATATCATAGTCAGTAATAATCCAGACCAGATTGTATTTCTCCAGCATATCCTTGTCGCTAATTCCCAAGTCAATGGACTGCAAACCTGATACCTGTAAGGACAGCAAAATGACATCAGGCAACTTGATATGACCATTCATATCCGCCATATCAAACGGAATTTTCATTTTCATTTGATAAGTTAAACCCATAATTTACTCCAATATAAATTTCTCTGCGACCGTATCGCCCAAAAATAGACCCTTTTTAGTCATACGAACGATTTCTTTGTCAGGTACTAAGAGTCCTTGCTCAATAAGTTCTGTTACTACATGACCGTACTGCCGATCAAAAGAAACACCAAATTTTTCTTCAAAACGCTTTTTAGAGACACCTGACTTCTTACGCAAGCCCAGAAACATTTCTTCTTCCATCATCTCTTGCTTACTCAGATGTTCTTCATTCACACGCGCATTGCCTTTTTCAACCGCCTCTAAATAATGACGAATCGGACCATGATTCTTGTAGCGAACCCCATTGACATAACCAGAAGCCCCTGCCCCAATACCAAAATATTCCGCATTATCCCAGTACATGAGATTGTGTTGACTCTCAAAACCTGGCTTAGAAAAGTTAGAAATCTCATAGTGTTCAAACCCAGCTTTTTCCAACTCTTCAATGATATACTCAAACATCTCTGCTTCCAAGTCTTCTTTAGGCAAAGGCAGTTTTCCTCGCCGCATCCGATTCATAAAAACCGTGTGATTTTCTAGAATTAAGCTATAAAGGCTCATGTGAGGGATGTCTAGTGCAATGGCCTTGGCCACATTTTCCCGCACGTTGTCCATGGTCTGCTTGGGCAGTGCATAGATCAAATCAATCGAGATATTGTCAAATCCAGCCAGCTTCAGATTGGCGATGTTTTCATAGATATCTTTTTCTAAATGACTTCGACCAATTTGCTTGAGCATGCGATCGTCAAAAGTCTGAACACCTAAAGATATCCTGTTCACAGGCGAAACCTTTAAAACAGCAATCTTATCCGGATCCAAATCTCCTGGATTAGCTTCAATAGTCAGTTCTTCTAACAATGACAAATCCAGCTTTTTCGTCAGCTCTGCCAATAAAAACTCCAGCTGCTGCGCTGAAAGAGCTGTCGGTGTCCCACCACCGATATAAAGCGTCTGTAAATGCTTTATATCATAAGAAGTATATTCTTGAAGCAAGTGCTCTAAGTAGGCGTCAACTGGCTGATTTTTGATAAAGACCTTAGAAAAATCACAATAATAACAAATTTGAGTACAAAACGGAATGTGTACATAAGCAGAAGTTGGTTTGGTGTACATAGTATTTATTATAGCATAAATTTAGTATATGGATGTTTCAAAGCACACATAAAAATTTATAGACTCTTATCAATATATTCTTGCTCAACAACGAAAATACCATAAGTGTTAAAAACGTTCAACTTAATTCGCTACTTCTATTCATTTTTGAATTGTACCTACCAACTCCACTATCTTCTGGAAAGTCTTGCCGTTTCGGATGGTTAGTTGCTTGTAGAAACTGGACTTGAGCAGTTTCTTATGGTAGTTGGACTTGAGATAGTCCGCTTGATCAGCATTACTATAAAAGAAAGCCGTCTGCCCAAAGTGCAGCTGCTCCTTGTCATTTGCCCAACTGCGAGCCAGCTCTTGAACACTCTCCCTATCTGTCTCCGGCAGATAAAAGAGAACATCACGCCGAAAGGCTGTTTCATCCTGCCACCAAGCAGGAAGATTCGCTCTTTCTTTTTGAAGCATGGCAGAGCTGACAAGGGCAAAAGGCAGAGGAAAATCATAAGACCGACTGAAATAAGCCGTCAAAATCTCCCGAATCCTCTCCTCCTGCTCCTCGCTATCAAAGAAAAGATTGCCACTATTGATGTAGGAAACTGGATTTTCAAAACCCAACCCAGCCAAATCCTTCTTCAAATCAGCCATAACAACCTTGTTTTTTCCGCCGATATTGATTCCGCGGAGTAAAAGTGCATATCGCATGTGTGCTCCTTTCAGCAATTAAATTTCACATCATAAAGTTCTTATCTAGCCCTAACTCATCTATTAACTTGTTTGTCGCTTCAGAATTCCTCTTTTCTTGCGAGTCGAAATCATTCAATTTCATTATAAACCAATATTTCGGACTAATGACAGCTGAAGTAACATCATATTTAATTTGTGTAGCAAGTAGTACATAGATAGCCATCATCCGATATTCATTTTGAGTAATTCTTTTAACCGCAGCCTCATAGTTTTCTTTTTGCATTAACGATACTATCTTTATAGACTCTTTTGAACCGTATGAGTAGATTGTATTAATTATCTCTTTAAAGATTTTCAAATTTTCTTCTTGTCTCTTTTCTTTGAGTTTAGCGTTTTTTAAAGAATTGATTTCAATCATTTCATCAAAAAGCGCTAAAACCTTATAAGGAATTTTGGACATGTTCTCCAGTGCTAATGTATCTCTATTACGCTTAAGTTCATTCTGGAAACTCTGCTTCATTGAAAAATAAGTTACAATAAAACCAACAATTGAAATAACACTAGAAATCATTACACTGATAACTGTTATTAAAGAAGCTTCACTCATTCTTCTATTTATCCTTTCAATCCATCGCCTTTATCTCTAAAATCATATCCCGAATCTGTGCAGCCAGTTCGAAGTCGAGAAGTCCTGCAGCTTCTTGCATTTGTCCTTCTAGCTTTTTAATCATATCCTTGCGTTCCTGCTTGTTAAGACTTTCAATATCTACCACTTCTTCCTTGTCTGGCAGAGCGGATTTTGTCACACTGATTAGGTCACGGATTTCTTTCTGGATTGTTTGCGGTACAATACCATGTTCTTCGTTATAAGCCATTTGAATCTGACGACGGCGGGCAGTTTCATCCATAGCTTTTTGCATGGAATCTGTGATTGTGTCAGCATACATGATGACGTGGCCTTCACTATTACGGGCAGCCCGACCAATGGTTTGGATCAAACCACGCTCATTACGTAAGAAACCTTCCTTGTCTGCATCAAGAATGGCAACCAGACTAACCTCTGGCACATCAATTCCCTCACGCAACAGGTTAATTCCGACTAAAACATCAAAGACACCTAACCGCAGGTCGCGGATAATTTCTGTCCGCTCTAAGGTCTTGATATCTGAGTGCATGTATTTGACCTTAACACCCATTTCTTTAAAGTAATCCGTCAGATCTTCTGCCATCTTTTTAGTCAACGTCGTGATAAAGGTCCGCTCATTCTTCTCTGCACGCGCATTGATTTCGCCTAAAAGATCATCTATTTGTCCCATAGTCGGACGCACTTCTACTTCTGGATCCAGCAGACCAGTTGGTCGAATAATCTGCTCAATCACTGTATCCGTCTGCTCCCGCTCATAGTCGCCCGGTGTCGCAGATACATAGACAATCTGATGAACATGACTTTCAAACTCCTCCCGACGCAGCGGACGATTGTCCAAGGCAGACGGCAGGCGGAAACCATAATTGACCAACATTTCCTTCCGTGAGCGGTCACCATTATACATACCCTTGATTTGCCCCATCGTCATGTGACTTTCGTCTACCATGATTAAAAAATCATCAGGGAAGAAATCAAGCAAGGTATAAGGTGGCTCACCTTCGCTGCGCCCATCCATGTGACGAGAATAGTTCTCAACACCATTCGTATAGCCCATCTCACGGAGCATCTCAATATCATACTCCGTACGCTGTTTCAATCGTTGGGCTTCCAAGAGCTTTCCTTCCTTTTCAAAGATAGCCAGCTGCTGCTCCAGCTCAGCCTGAATCTTGGCAATGGCAATCTCCATATTTTCGTCATTTGTCATAAAGTGAGTAGCTGGGAAAATTGCTAAATGATCCACTTCGCCCAACACTTGACCAGTCAACGCTTCTACTTCTCGAATACGGTCAATTTCATCTCCGAAAAATTCCACCCGAAAGGCATGTTCATCGCGAGAAGCTGGGAAGATTTCTACGACATCTCCACGCACACGGAATTTCCCCCGCTGAAAATCAATATCATTACGCTCAAACTGGATATCCACCAAATCATTGAGAAGTTTATCCCGTGAAATCTCTAAACCCGGCCGCAGACTGACAACGCTATCAGAGTATTCCTTAGGCGAACCCAGACCATAAATGCAGCTGACTGACGCCACTACAATCACATCGTTGCGTTCCAAGAGAGCCGAGGTTGCTGAGTGACGAAGCTTGTCAATCTCATCATTGACAGAGCTGTCCTTCTCAATATAGGTATCACTGGAAGGCACATAGGCTTCCGGTTGATAGTAATCATAGTAAGACACAAAGTATTCGACCGCATTGTCAGGGAAAAATTCCTTAAATTCCCCATAAAGCTGACCTGCCAGAGTTTTATTATGAGCGATGACTAAGGTCGGTTTATTAACCTTTTGAATAACCTGACTCATAGTATAGGTCTTCCCAGTTCCTGTCGCTCCCATGAGAATCTGAGCTTTCTCACCCCCCTCTATATTGTCCACTAATTGCTCAATCGCCTGTGGTTGATCTCCTGAGGGCTTATACTTAGAAACTAGTTTAAATTTATTGTCCGTAATTCTATTTATCATTATTCTTTTCCTCTATACAATCTTCTCTTATTTTATCATATTTCTAAAAATATCACTGACTTAGGATAATAAGAAGCCCACCTAGTAAAACTAAGTGAGATTTGATTTTCTAAATTGTAATGCTGCTGGTAATTTATCTTCTTTTTTAAGAGACCAATACAGATAGAAAATGCTGAGAATTAATACCAGACTGGTGAAAATAGAGCCTTCTGCTCCAAAAGCCCCACCCGAAAGCCAATCTACGTTGGATTTCGTATTGTAAGCAAAGACGGAAGTTTCTGCTCCCTGACCACTGACCTGAATACCATAAATGTTACCTTGAACAAAATTCCAAGCACCGTGAATACCAGCTAGCCCCCACATATTGTCAGTTTTTAGCATGTAAAAACAAGCAAAAGCACCATCGAGAATAATATTGACAATCGAAAGAAGCGTCACACCAGGATTTAGTAAATGGAGAGCACCAAATAGGCTAGCAGAGATTAAAAAACCGACCAAAATATTTGACTTGGCAGTAACCGTAGGAAATAGCCAACCACGCGTCACCAGTTCTTCTGTTCCTCCTTGTAACATCCAAAACGGAATCAGGGCGATGATAAAGAGAAAAGGCTCCAAACTAAGATAAGAGAGTTCTAACCTACCTACACCTGTCACCAAAAGCAAGGCAACTATGAAAGAAAACTGTGCCGCTCCAATCAAAAAACCTTTTCCTAATTCTTTAAACCAATTTTCCTTAAAAAAACCAAGACTTGAAAAAGGTCTTTTTTCAACGCATTTCACCCAAAGAAAGAGAGCCAAAGAAATAAAGAAAAAGAGGAAGAGTTGGATGAAAATCATATAATGCGATGTCAGTTCTTGTATCATTACAAAGCCTGCCTCAGAATGAACAAGGCCCAGCACAAGACCCAGCAGTATCGAAATTGGAACCAATGCAAGCCCGCCGACAATTTCACCTCCATAAACAAAAACAATCGAGAGAATAACTGCCAACCAAATAGGTGGAATGTAACGGGACTGTTTCACATTATCAAGCATACGAAATTTAAACATAAAATTCCCTTTCCTTTTTTGATTATTATATCATATTTATTTTACGCAAATCAAAAAAGAAATTTTCATCTATGTTATAAAATCTAACATAAAAATACAAAATATTTGTATTTTAAAGATATTTTTGGTATAATTTAAAAATATTCTTTAAAGGAGAGACTCATGAAGAAAAAAATTATAGCTTTTTTGTTAGCTTTACTACCACTCTTTGCTGTAACAACTATTCATGCTGATACAATCAAAGTAGTATCTGATACAGCTTACGCACCTTTTGAATTTAAAGATTCCGATCAAACTTATAAAGGTATTGATGTAGATATCATCAATAAAGTTGCTAAACTAAAAGGTTGGGACATCAATATGACTTTTCCTGGCTTCGATGCAGCCGTTAACGCCGTTCAGTCTGGTCAAGCAGATGCCATTATGGCTGGCATGACAAAGACCAAAGACCGTGAAAAAGTCTTCACCATGTCTGATACTTATTATGATACAAAAGTTGTCATTGCAACAACTAAAGCCAATACAATCAGCAGTTATTCCCAATTAAAAGGGAAAACTGTTGGGGTTAAAAACGGAACTGCCTCTCAACGCTTTCTAGAAAAAATCAAAAACAAATACAAATTTACTATCAAAACATTTGACACAACTGATTTGACTTACAACAGCTTGAATTCTGGTTCGATTGATGCCATGATGGACGACCAACCAGTCATTGAGTATGCTATTAAACAAGGTCAAAATTTAAAAATCTCTATAAAAGGAGAAGCTGTTGGTAGCTTTGCTTTTGGTGTTAAAAAGGGAAGCAAGTATGAATATCTAGTAACAGAGTTTAACGAAGCACTTGCTCAAATGAAAAAAGATGGTTCTCTTGACAAAATCATCACAAAATGGACAAGTTCTACAAATACAAAAACAACTAGTTCTACTCCAGAAACCACTACTCCTGCTGGTCAAAAAGCTACTCCCGTAAAATCAACATATACCATTGCTAGTGATTCTTCCTTTGCACCATTCGTCTTCCAAGACAGCAACAATAAATATACTGGGATTGACATGGATTTGATAAAAGCCATTGCCAAAGATCAAGGTTTCAAGATTGAAATTACAAATCCTGGATTTGATGCCGCTTTAAATGCTGTACAATCTGGACAAGCTGACGGAATGATTGCAGGAATGTCTGTGACGGATGCTCGTAAAGAAACCTTTGATTTCTCAGAGCCTTATTACACAGCAAACGCAATCCTTGCTGTCAAAGAATCCAGCACAATTGCTTCTTATAAAGACTTGAAAGACAAAACAGTCGGCGTTAAAAATGGAACTGCTTCGCAAACCTTTTTAACAGAAAATCAAAGCAAGTATGGCTATAAAATCAAGACATTTGCTGACGCTTCTTCTATGTATGACAGTTTAAACTCTGGCTCTGTGGATGCTGTTATGGACGACGAACCCGTTGTAAAATACTCCATTAGCCAAGGTCAAAAACTAAAAACTCCAATCAAGGGAACTCCTATCGGAGATACTGCTTTTGCAGTGAAAAAAGGTAGCAATCCTGAATTGATTCAAATGTTTAATAATGGTTTAGCAAATATCAAGAAAAATGGTCAATATCAAAAAATTCTTGATAAATATTTGAAAAAGACCAGCTCTGCTTCTAGCTCTTCAGACAGTACAGTTGATGAAACAACTATTTGGGGGCTTCTCCAAAATAACTATAAACAATTGTTAAGCGGACTTGGTATCACCATTGCTCTTGCGCTTCTGTCATTTGCTATTGCTATGGTAATTGGAATTATCTTTGGTATGTTTAGCGTGAGTCCCGTCAAAGCCCTCCGCGTCATCTCAGAAATCTTCGTAGATGTCATTCGTGGAATCCCGCTTATGATTCTCGCAGCCTTTATCTTCTGGGGCATTCCAAACTTCATTGAATCAATGACAGGGCATCAAAGTCCGATTAACGATTTTGTAGCTGGTACAATTGCTCTTTCTCTCAATGCAGGTGCTTATATTGCAGAAATTGTCCGGGGTGGGATTCAAGCTGTTCCAGCTGGACAAATGGAAGCCAGTCGAAGTCTTGGTATTTCTTACTCAAAAACCATGAGAAAGATTATTTTGCCACAAGCAACAAAAATCATGTTACCAAACTTCGTCAATCAGTTTGTTATTGCTTTGAAAGATACTACAATCGTCTCTGCTATCGGTCTTGTTGAACTTTTCCAAACAGGTAAAATCATCATTGCTCGTAACTATCAAAGTTTCAAAATGTATGCTATCCTAGCAGTCTTTTACTTGATTATCATCACTCTTTTAACGAGACTTGCAAAACGCTTAGAAAAGAGGATTAAATAATGGCTAAATTAAAAATTGATGTCAATGATTTGCATAAATACTACGGGGAAAATGAAGTCCTAAAAGGAATCACAACCAAATTCTATGAAGGGGATGTCGTTTGTATCATCGGGCCTTCAGGTTCAGGAAAATCAACTTTTCTACGTAGCTTGAACCTATTGGAAGAAGTTACAAGTGGATCGATTACTGTAGATGGTTTCAATCTAACCGACAAAAACACAGATGTTGACCTCGTTCGTGAAAATATTGGTATGGTTTTCCAACACTTCAACCTCTTTCCTCACATGACCGTTTTGGAAAATATCACCTTTGCTCCTGTCGAGCACAAGCGAATGACACAAGCCGAAGCAGAAAACCTTGGTATGGAGCTATTAGAAAAAGTCGGGCTCTCTGATAAAGCTGATGCCATGCCAGACAGTCTCTCAGGTGGACAAAAACAACGTGTGGCGATTGCACGTGGACTTGCTATGAATCCTGATATTATGCTCTTTGACGAACCTACTTCCGCTCTTGACCCCGAAATGGTTGGAGACGTTCTCAATGTTATGAAAGAATTGGCCAAGCAAGGCATGACCATGATTATCGTGACTCATGAAATGGGATTTGCTCGTCAAGTAGCCAACCGTGTCATCTTTACGGCTGACGGAGAATTCTTAGAAGACGGCAAACCCGACCAAATCTTTGATAATCCGCAGCATCCACGCCTCAAAGACTTCTTGGACAAAGTCTTGAATGTGTAATATGACTTCGAGTCTGGGACAAAATGTCCCAGACTCATTTACTTTCTAGAAGAAAACTCAATAACGCAGTAGTTGCACTTTCATTCCATTTATTCTTAATGACAAACTTTTTTCTCGGTACCCTTTTGACATTTAACGCCTTTTTTGCTACACTAAAATCAGTAAAATTCGGAGGTAAGGAGTTTATGTACAAGAAATCTATTGCTTAAAGGAAACTTTATCTAGTAGATTTTTTGTTATGCTCTTGCCTATTTTTCATAAAAGAAATTTTTTTCAAACTTCTCAATGATAAATATATTCGTTGCAAACTACTCCGTTTTGCAGTGTTTGTTGGCAATCCAAAAACAAGAACAGCTCTACTAGGTAAAATAGGGCTGTTTTTCTTAGCTCTAAAATGACAATGAACATCAAAAGGAGACTTGTATGCTACAAATTCGACATTTAACTATTACCCACTTAAAAGATTTGAAAGATTTAGTTAGCGATTTATCGCTTACTGTCAATGCAGGCGATAAAGTCGGCATTATCGGAGAAGAAGGGAATGGAAAATCTACTCTTCTCAAGCTACTCATGAACGACACACTTGTTTCAGACTATGTTAGTTATAGGGGAGAAATTCAGAAAAACTATCATTGTTACGCTTATTTGCCGCAAACTTTGCCTGAAAATGAAAGAAAGCTCTCCCTCAACGACTACTTCTTTGGTGATTTGGACGTAGACTTAGATTACAGCAAACTTTATCGCTTCGCTCAAGAATTAAAGTTTGACAGTCAACGTTTTACTAGTCAGCAAACAATAGCCACTTTATCCGGTGGTGAAACATTAAAAGTGCAGCTTTTAAAAATCCTCTCTACAAATTGGGACATTCTCTTTTTAGATGAACCTTCCAATGATTTAGACATAGACACTCTGATTTGGCTGGAAAATTTTCTTCAAAATACACCTCAAACAGTTATGTTTGTTTCACATGATGAAAGTCTTTTAGGTCATACAGCAACAAAAATCGTGCATTTGGAATTGGTTAAGAAAAAGCAAGAAACTCGGACGACTGTGAGGAACCTTGATTATGAAAATTACAACCAGCAAAGACAGACCGCATTTGAAAAGCAAACTAAAGATGCAAAAAAAGAACGAGAAGAATATCAAAAAACAATGGAAAAACATCGCCGCGTCAAACAAAGTGTGGAGCACGTGCTGCGCAACACTCATGATAGCACGGCTGGGAGATTAGTGGCTAAAAAAATGAAAAACGTCCTCTCACAGGGCAAACGATTTGAGAGAGAAGCGGCTGAACTGACAGAATTGCCAATACAGGCAGATGCTATCAATCTGAAATTTCCTGCTATCGCTCCTCTGCCATCTACAAAAAGACTAGTCACTCTCGAGCAAATGTGTTTGAAGGTAGGAGAACGCACTTTAGCCCAAAATATAAATTTTGAACTCTTAGGGCAGGAAAAGATTGGGATTATTGGTGAAAATGGTGTCGGAAAATCTACTTTTATCAAAGAACTGCGAAATCTATTACAAAAGAAAAAAGGCATTACGCTAGGGTATATGCCTCAAATCTATCCTGATAGTTTAAACGAAGTCGATTCTCCAATAGATTTTCTAACATCCACAAGAGAGGGTATTGAGCGAGAAAAAATCCTCACCCACCTAGCCAGTCTGCAATTAACGCGCAATGAAGTGCAACATTCTATTTCCCAGCTATCTGGTGGACAAAAAGCTAAATTACTGCTTCTAAAAATGGTATTAGATCAAGCAAATGTCTTGTTGCTAGATGAGCCGACACGCAACTTTTCCCCCACTTCTCAGCCACAAGTACGAAAACTTTTTACAGATTATAACGGCGCTATCATTACCGTTTCACATGACCGCACCTTTCTCAAAGAAGTTTGTCAGAAAATCTATCGCTTGACTGAGACAGGAATAGATCCAGTCCGCAAAGAACAGCTATAAGTTTGTTCTCCTAGTCGATCTTAAACAGCCAAGTTCCCTTGAGCTGTCTGCATTTGGTAATAAACGCCTTGTGCTCGCATCAGCTCTTGATGACTGCCATGTTCCACAATATCTCCGTCAACCAACACTAAAATGATATCTGCATTCTGAATGGTAGACAAGCGATGAGCAATGATAAAACTGGTTCTTCCTACCATGAGCTTATTAAAAGCCTCTTGAATGAGCACTTCAGTCCGCGTATCAATAGAGGATGTTGCCTCATCCAAAATCAGGATTTTAGGAACCGCTAGAAAAACACGCGCAATGGTCAATAACTGCCGTTGTCCTTGTGACAAAGAATCTCCTGCATCTGCTAGATAAGTATCGTAGCCATGTGGCAATTGCTGAATAAAGAAATGAGCATTAGCAGCTTTAGATGCTGCAATTACTTCTTCTCGGCTAGCCTCTGGTCGCCCAAAAGCAATATTTTCATGAATTGTCCCCGTCTTCAGCCATGTTTCTTGTAAAACCATACCAAACTGCTGGCGAAATGAGACTCTGGTATAATCTGAAATATCTCTGTCGTCTAACTTAATCTTACCCGCATCTACATTATAAAAACGCATGAGGAGATTGATTAAAGTCGATTTCCCAGCACCAGTTGGCCCGACAATAGCAACTTTGCTTCCTGCTGGAACGGTCATGTTTAAATTGTGAATCAAGGGTTTATCTTTTTCATAACCAAAACGGACGTGCTCAAAATGAACCGCACCCCGTACTGCTTCACTCGTGAGTTCTTTTTTTCCAGTTTCTACAACTTCTTTTTCATCTAAAATCATGTACAAACGCTCTGCACAAGCAAGGGCACTTTGTAATTCAGCCATAACAGACGAAATATCGTTGAATGGTTTGGTGTATTGGTTGACATAATTTAAGAATGTCACTAATTGTCCAACTGTGAAACTAGAGCCATTAATGATACGAACCGCACCAAATCCAACAACAATGGCATAAATAAGAGCATTCACGAAGCGCGTCGCTGGATTGACAGTAGAGGAATAAAAAATAGCATCCTGAGAATAGTCCGCATAGCTCTCATTGCCCTTTGTAAAATCCGTAATGAATTGCTCTTGGGCATTGAAACTGTGAATCAAACTTTCTTGAGACAAACTTTCTTCAATGAGCTGCGTCTGCAGCCCCCGAGCTGTTGTTTGTTTTTGAAACAGCTTGTAACTTTTACGGGCAATAAAACGCGCAATCAGCATAGATAAGGGAGTTAAAAGCAAGACTAATATCATCATGAAAAAGTCAATCCTTGCCATTGTCACAATCGTTACAAAAATAGTCAACACGCCTACAAAAAACTGATTGAAGACCATGAGCAGACCATTATTTAACTGCTCCACATCCGTCGTCAATCGACTCACTAAATCACCACTCCCTTGACGATCAAGATAAGCCAAGGGAAGTAGATGAATTTTTTGAATGACTGCATCCCGAAGTTTCTGACTATAACTATAAATCAACTGATTATAGATTAAAGGATTGAGCCATTGAATCGCTGTATTGGCAACAATCACCATACCCATTTTCGAGAGAATTGGAAGCAAATGCTGACTTGCATTGGGAAGTAAAACACTATCAACTGCATTTCCAATCAAAATCGGCAAATAAATGGTCAAGGCAACCTGAACAATCGTTCCAATTGTAGCTAGTAGGAAAAGCCAGCGCTGCTGCAACAAATCACTTGCAAGGCGTTTCAGACCACTTTTAGAATACCTCGTTTTCATGCTTTTCCTCCTTACTATGTTGTGAGAGATGAATTTCTCGATAAATAGCACTCGTTTGAAGCAACTCTTCATGTTTGCCAAGAGCGACCTGATGACCTTTATCCAAGACAAGTATCTGATCAGCTGCACGTAAGCTATTGGTTCGTTGAGAAATTAAAATCAAACTCGTGTTCTTTAACTGCTCTTTAATCACTTGCAATAGTTTAGCTTCTGTTAAATAATCAAGTGCCGAAGTGGAATCATCCAACACTAGAAAAGGTGCTTTTTGTAAAATAGCACGCGCAATTGTCAACCGTTGGCGTTGACCACCGGAAAAATTCCGACCAAAAGCTTCTACTACTGCATCTAGCTGACCTTCTTTTTCCTGTACAAAGTCACTAGCCTGCGCAATATCAAGAGCCCACCAGAGTTGTTCATCCGTGACCTCGTCTTCCAGACCCAGCGACAAATTTGAGCGAATCGTTCCGCGGAACAATTCTGCTTTTTGTGGCACCAAACTCATCCAAGTGCGCCACTCTTCAAGGCTGCTAGGACTTCGACCATTTTTGAAAATAGCCAATTGACCAGCATCAATCGTATACAAGTGCGCCAAGAGTTGCACCAAGGTTGATTTTCCTGAGCCTGTTCCGCCAATCACTCCCAAAGTCTGACCAGATAGTACGTCAAACGAAATATTTTCCAAGGCTGGACTGGCAGCTTGTGGATAGGTAAAGGTAACATTTTCAGCAGAAATAGATTGAGCACCAACAGAATGCGTATTTGGCAATTCTGCTAGTATATCTTCCTCTTCTTGTTCAAAGACCTCTTGGATTCGTCCAGCGCTGATGTAACTTTGGTTCAAAGAAGTGACGAGCATTGCCAGTTTCAACAACTCTATCAAGATTTGCAAAAGGTAATTGACTAAAGCGACTAATTTCCCTTGCGTCAGCAAATCCTGTCCAATAGCTAGATTCCCCTGCCAAATAACCATGACTAACGTGCTATTTACCACTAAAAAAGTCAACGGGCTAATCAAGCTCGACCAAACTCCTGTTTTTATCTGCCAGGTCTTATAGATTTCATTGGTATCTCTAAACTCATGAATTTCTTTATTTGTTTGCCCAAAGGCACGGATAACACGCATACCTTGTAGTTGCTGGCGTGTCATATTGACAATTTTATCTGTAATCTGGCGAATTTTAGCGTAAAGCGGATTCACCAAGCGTGACATGATATAGATAATGCCCGTTAGGATGACAACCATGAGTAAAAACCAGACTGTAATACTTGGACTGATCAAAAATGCCATGATTATTGAGCCAAAAACAATAATCGGCGCGCGCAAAAAAAGACGAAGAAATTGATTGATACCGGTCTGAATTTGATAAGTATCACTTGTCAAACGAGTGACCAGACTAGATGTCGTCAAGTTATCTCGACTAGCTTTTGGCAAACGCATGATTTTTTGATATAAATCTTTGGTTAATTGACGTGTAAAACCTACCGCTGCTTTTGAAGAATAATATTGAGCAATAACCGCCACGACAACACCAAACGATGCAAGGACAACCAATAAAAAGACCATGGCATAAAGATGCGCACTGTCTTTTTTAGGGATTGTTTGGTCAACAATTGTTGCAATCAAAATTGGCACCAATAGCTCAAAACTAGCTTCTAATAATTTAAAAAGCGGTCCTAACAAGGATTCCTTGATATAACCTTTAAAATATTTCAATAAATCTTTCATGAAATCTCTTTTCCTACACAAAACTAGTTCTATTTTATCATAATCTAGCCTTCTCTGTGATTTGTTAGCGGATACAATTATTTTTATTGGAGAATTTTTGTTAGATGAATTCCAGATAAAAAGGAGAAGAACTATGTCGCTCTCTCCTACTAAATTTCTTTCAAATAAAATATTATTGATGACGATTTGCCCAAGCAACATCTAAATCTAACACTTCTTGTGTTGTGTATTGTTGGCGATAAGGATTGTAGACTTTGTTAGTTGTTGCAACATTGGTTGCTTGCACATTTGGTACATCGTATTGTGTCAAATTATATTGTTGAATCAAATTATTCAACTTAACATTATAGCTTGTATCCGTTGCATAGACACCTGTTAAAGCAGCAGTCGCATTCATATAGCTGGTCGTATTACTCTTCCAAGCATAAGTGTAGCGGCTGTGTTTTAAAATCGCCACATAGTCTTGTAAAGATTCAACATAACTTGGATAGGATCTAAATTCTGCATTGACATTATAAGTATTTCCCTGTCCGTCATCTTCCAGTGTAGCCATTGTGGCTGATTGCCCAGCATATTGTCCTTTGATACCAAACAAATTATGATGAGGAGCGGCTGATAAAGCAGAACGTCCAGAATTGCTTTCCAGAATTGCTTGTGCAATCATAACCGAAGCATACAAATCATTCTCTTGTCCCAATTGGCGAGCAGTTTCACCGATTTGTGAAATGAACACCTCTGTTTGAGTCAACGGACGTTGGTAAGTCTCATCATTGGCACTAGCTGGGTGAACTTGCTTGGACAAAACTGCACTAACCAATAAAGCAGCGGTCACCAAAGCTAGAACTGTTAAAATTCTTTTTTTCAATTTTTTCTTTCTCATAGCTTATTCTCCAGTATAATATATTTTGATTATAACATAAAATTCCCAGTTCTTAGTTACAATTTAGTGACAGATTCATTATAAAAAACCGAGAAAATGATTCTCAGTTTTTCTTCAATTCCTAAATTTTTTCCAAAATCGCATCCCAAGCTGCATCTAAACCATCTTTATTAACAGATGAAAAAATAATAAAATCATCATTTTTATCAAAATCTAACTTTTTCTTAATGACTGATTCATGCTTGTTCCATTTGCCGCGTGGAACTTTGTCAGCTTTCGTGGCTACGACAATGACTGGTATTTCATAATATTTGAGAAATTCGTACATTTGTACGTCGTCTGTACTTGGCTCATGGCGAAAGTCCACTAGACTGACAACTGCTCTAAGATTTTCCCTGCTCGTCAGATATTCCTCGATCATCTTGCCCCACTTCACTCGTTCTGTTTTAGAAACTTTAGCATAACCATAGCCTGGGACATCCACAAAGCGGAGCTTGTCATCAATGTTGAAAAAATTAAGCAGTTGCGTTTTTCCTGGTTTACCAGAAGTTCGAGCTAAATTTTTTCGATTTAACAATGTATTGATAAAGGAAGATTTTCCAACATTGGATCGCCCAGCAAGGGCAATTTCAGGAATCTCGTCTTGGGGATAATGAGATTTATTAGCTGCACTTAGCAAAATTTCTGCATTGTGTGTGTTAATTTCCATTGCACACCTCTTTATGCTGTTTCTAAAATCGGCTTATCCGTTCCGTCAACTGCTTCCTTAGTAATCCGTACCAGCTTCACATTTTCTTGACTTGGAACTTCAAACATGACATCCATCATAGTCTCCTCGATAATCGAACGTAATCCACGCGCACCTGTCTTGCGTTCAATGGCCTTGTTAGCGATTTCCTGAAGAGCGTCATCATCAAACTCCAATTTGACATCATCATAAGAAAGAAGAGTCTGATATTGCTTCACTAAAGCATTCTTTGGTTCGCGAAGGATTCGCACCAAATCATCAACTGTTAAAGGCTCAAGCGCTGCAAACACAGGCAAACGACCAATCAATTCCGGAATCAAGCCAAATTTTTGAATATCTTCAGAGATGATTTCTTGCATATAAGAACCAGTTTCATCAATGGCTTTGTTGTTTTGACCAAAACCGATAATTTTTTCGCCTAGTCGTTGTTTGACAATTTCTTCAATACCGTCAAATGCACCACCAACGATAAAGAGAATATTTTTCGTATCTACTTGAATCATCTCTTGTTGAGGATGCTTGCGGCCGCCTTGCGGAGGTACGCTGGCTACAGTTCCTTCAATAATCTTGAGGAGTGCTTGCTGAACACCTTCACCAGACACATCACGAGTAATAGAGACATTTTCGCTTTTCTTCGCAATTTTGTCAATCTCATCTACATAGATGATACCACGCTCAGCACGCTCAATATTGAAATCTGCTGCTTGCAAGAGTTTCAAGAGAATATTTTCAACATCTTCTCCGACATACCCAGCTTCTGTCAAAGCTGTCGCATCTGCAATCGCAAAAGGAACATTCAGACTTTTTGCCAAGGTTTGAGCGAGGAAGGTCTTGCCAGAACCAGTTGGACCAATCATAAGGATATTGGATTTCTGCAATTCGACATCTTCCTCATCTTCACGATTATCATGAAAATTGATGCGTTTATAGTGATTATAGACAGCCACAGCCAAAGCACGCTTAGCACGGTCTTGTCCAATCACATAGTGATTCAAAATACTGAGTAGTTCTTGTGGTTTTGGCACTTCTGACAAGTCTGCTAGCACTTCTTCTGCTAGTTCCTCTCTGATGATTTCTTGTGCTAATTCCACACATTCATTACAAATAAAGGCATTATTTCCTGCGATAATTTTTTGGACTTCTTCTTGGCTTTTACCACAAAAAGAGCAATAAACCATCATTTCATTCGTACGATTTGTAGGCATTTTTCACTCCAATTCTATTCGTTGTTTATTCTTTTTTCTCATTTAAATAAGGTCATATAAAAAGCATGAATACTATTCACTAAATTTGTAAAAGCATTCAGCCAAAAGAGCACTGATAATCCATACCGTTTTTTACGAAAAGCTTGCGTTGCCGCCATAACACAAACGACACATAAAAGAGCCGTAAAAAATCCGAAAATACTACGTTCCATTACGACTCCTTTCTTTGAAAGGTTGTGACAGTAAAGTCATACTCATTCTTTTCATCTTTGGCATGAAACTGATGAGACAGCTCCTGAAATTTCGTCATATTAAAATCTTTCGGGAAATAGGTATCTCCTTGTAAACGAGCATGAATACGGGTAATAACTAATTCATCTATTAAGGGTTCGAATGCAGAAAAGATCTGACCGCCACCGATAATATAAAGAGTTCTTTCTTGATTCTTATACCATTTCATAACAGAATCAACATCATGAAACACCAGAACTCGCTCATTCTCTGCTTGATATGATTTGTCTCTCGTCAAAATAATTGTCGTGCGATTGGGCAATACTCTGCGGTTCATCCCATCAAATGTCACTCGCCCCATTAAAATAGCCTGTCCAGTTGTCATTTCTTTAAAATGCTTGAGATCAGCTGGTAAATGCCAGGGCAATGTGTTGTCTCGCCCAATCAAGCCATTCTCATCTTGCGCCCAAATAGCTACAATTTTCTTTGTCATTTCCTCATCCTTTGAATTGATATTTCTATTTTATCAAATTTCACAAAAAAAGGCTGACTTTAACTATCAAATCAAAGCGCCAATTTATATTGCACAAGAAATCCGTTCTTTTATGATGTCTTGTGAAAATAGTTAGATACAGCCCTTTATTTTTTAGATTTTGAAAATCTGAAAATCATTTCATTCTCAAATGGCTAAATCAAATTTCAACTGTGGCTTAACAGGGATATAATCAACTAATTCAAAATTTTCTGCTTTAATGTCAAAAAAGTTGGTTCCGTCTGGGACATTCAATACTAATCGTGGCAGGCAATCCGTCGGTTCACGTCGAAGTAATTCTTCAGCTTGTTCAAATTGATTATCATAAATATGCAAGTTGTTGACAAAATAAAAGAATTTACCAACTTTCCAGCCAAAATGCTTGGCAATCATCATTTGCAATGCTACATACTGCATAGCATTGATGTGATGAGCTACCAACATATCATTTGAGCGTTGTGTCAGAGTTGCATCCAGATAAATGTCACCATCTACACGGCGTACATCAAACATGGTCTGAAAAGCACAAGGCAATAGGCCTTCTGTTTCCTCAAATGCTTCATAATCCCAAAGCGAGATAATATTTCGTCGATTCCAAGGATTGATTTCTAGCTGTTTCAAGATTTTATTGATAATATCATGTTTCTTAACAACAGCGCCATAGCGCAAGCCAATCGTGCGAGTATCTCCCACTTCCCAATCATTCCAATAATGAACATTGTACTTTTCTTCTAAAATATCTAAGCTATTGGATTGGTCTTGGTAAATCCAGAGTACCTCTTTGATAGCTGACTTGATAGCAATCGGTCGAAGCGTTGTAATAGGAAATTCTCCCTTGCTCAAGTCGTATTCAGCAAAAGAACCTGTAATATACTTAGAGTTAGCCACTTTCCCGTTTTTATAACGAGGACGTGCATTTTCAGAAAAAACACCTTCATGTAAAATTTTTCGAATATTTTCTTTAAAAATAGTATCTGCTTTTGTCATGATTTCCCTTTTCTAATATTGCTTTTTCTAGTATAACACAAAATAAAAATCTCCTACAAGTCAAAACCTCGCAGGAGAACATGCTTTAATATCGAATTTTTTGAGCTCCATAAATCGAATGCTGACGATGTAGAGAAAACGCCACCGCACACACTATGAAAAAATAGGGGAAATTAGTAAAGCCAAATACTTCACAGCCAATTAAAATCGGGCCTAAGAAAGTAGAGGTCGCACTTCCAAAAACAGCAGCATAACCTAGTGCAGCAACCAAACCAACTGGAAGTCCAAATAAACCTGCTAGCAACACACCTAAGCTTGCACCAATTGCAAAAAGCGGTGTCACTTCTCCACCTTGAAAGCCAGCTGCCAAAGTCAAAACTGTTAGAAGTAACTTGAAGAGCCAATCATATACATAGACGGGCTGACCAGCAAAACTGGCTGCAATCAAATTTGTTCCAAGCCCTGAGTAGCGACCTTTATCTAACAGCAGAAAGACGATACTTAAAAATATTCCCATAACGACAATCCGTTTGTAGGGATTTGGAAAAGTAATTGCTGCTTTCTTTTTGCTCCATGAGAGAGCATAAGCAAATACATTGCCGCAAAGTCCAAAAAGAACTCCAAGAAACACTAATTTGATAAGAAGCGTCGGTGACAATACCAGATGCACAGAAATTGGCTGTACAAACTTCTCAAGCCCTAACGCATGCGATGTCCAAGAAGCAACGAAAGAAGCAATCATTGCAGGATACAGAGCCGTCAGTTGCATGGTTCCTACAACCAAGACTTCCATTGCAAACAAAATTGCCGCCAGCGGTGTTTGAAACAGTCCAGCAAAACCAGCAGCCATCCCTGTGACTAAAAAGATTTTTGAAGTGTTGGGGATAGAAAATTTCTTGCCAAACCAATGAGAAACTGTTGCTCCTAATTGTACTGCTACTCCTTCTCGACCAGCTGAGCCACCAAAAAGGTGCGTCATCCAAGTTGTCAATATAACCAAAGGGATCAGGCGCTTTGGGATATGATTCTCTACACCATGTCCTACATCAAAAATCAAGGTCATCCCTTTACTACTTTTTCCGCCGTATTTTTGATAAAGAAATACAATCGCTAATCCTGCTAAAGCCAAAAAAGGAATCAAGTAAAAAGGATGCATTGACCGAACTTTGCTTAAAAATATGAGAGTTCGTCCAAATATCGTATCAGTAACTCCGATCACTAATCCTATCAGAATGGACAATATGGTAATAGCTACCACTCGCTTTCCAATATCAAGCCATTCTATATCATGCGCATTTTTCATTTGAATTTCCTTTGTTATTTGATGTGTTGGTCTTGATAAGCACGCGAATGTTTCAAAATATCAGAAAAAGTCTGAATAATGCTTTCTTCGTACTGTTTTTCATGTACACTATTTGCAACTTTCTCTAAAATTACTTGTTCTCGCTGAGTGTCTAATACAGCTTTTCCAGTCTGACGTTTATAGAGAGCAACTTGACTCACCAAAGCCATTCTTTTTTCTAGTAAGGCAATCAAATCTGCATCTATTTGATCAATTTCTTTTCTAATTTCTACTAAATCCATGATTTCCTCCTAATTGCTTTCTATCTTAACAAAATTTTTCACAATATGCTAGTGGTCGTCCTAACTCCACCATCGAACTCTAGCACTTTTTCATATACCTTATCATTCCATTTTACCAGTCCATCGTTTTGATAATCTAAATAATGAATCCTGTTTTTTAAATAATTTGGAATAATACCTTCAAATTCCTTTTTATTTTGATTTGGAATAATGCAAACACAAAGATTGAGATCTAACAATACCTCATCTTTCACTTTTGCTGCATGATAACCATCAAATACATAGCCCTTTTGATTCACAATAGTTTCATACCGGAAATGAAAGCTAACACCAGGTATGAAAGCTTCTTCCAGATCGACTTCCGTGGGATTTCTTTCTAGCAATCGTTCCATTGCTAACCTATAACCAGATGTCGTATTAGACCACCCAAACATGACATAGTCAAAATAATCCGCTGGATCACCTGCTGCATTTCGTTTATCGTTCACAAGCTGTTTGCCAGTCAAACCAAAAGCCTTCGTGGCAGACAATAATTTCCCACTTTTCAAAATCTCCTTAGCAGTTTCCACAGTGCAAGTATGACTGAGATAATCTGACGTCACACATTCACCATATACATTAAAGGTTCCAGCTTCTTTTCTGTCACGCGGGGTAAACGGATATATTACTTTACCATTTATCCAGATACTGACAGACTAGGCTTTGTAGAACAGGATTTTTACACTCTATTTGAGTCTTCCTATTGTACATTTTTTCATATCCCACGAACTTGGCAATTTTTTCCAATTCCCATTTGTTAATTTCAGGATAATCTACTAAGGCTAAATAGTAAGTCCCCTGCCATTGAAGGCTAAAATCATTTTTGCAAATTTTTACTTTCATACATATAATGCCTTTTTCATCATTTTTCACATTTATGCTTATTCTATTAATTATACACCTATCAGTCATAAATGGTTCTATAATTATAGATAATGATAGAAGTTTTGACTAGCTTCAAACAATTTTATTTTTCAACAAAAAAGCCTGAAGAAAATAACTAAAAAGTGTTTCTTCAGACACAATCTGCTTTTTGTGTATTAGGATGATGATTTTCTACGTGAGAAAACAGACATGAATCCAAAAAGCAAAAAGCTCGCCAATAGATAGCCAATAAAGATTTTAAGTGACCACTGTAAAACATAAGGCCAACCATATTTTGGAATATTTAAAAAAAAGTAAGCAAAGGGACTGTCCTTAGCACCTGGAATAGGCCACTTGATAACCAAGCCATTAAACAGAGCAAAAACCATGTAAAGTAAGGGAACACTCGTCCAAGCAATAGGGTCATACCATCGATATTGTAAACGTTTGTCAAAAAGCAAGGTATCTGCTAAAAACCATAGTGGCACAATGTAATGACAAAGGAAATTTTCAAGTCGATAAAAATCAGTTGCAAGCGGTGCCAACATAAAATGATAAATGACGCATGTAATCATAATACACATGGTCACTCCGCCTTTTAGCCGAAACAGCGATTGCGTTTGCCAGCGTTGTTCAGAACGCGCCATTAGATAGAGCAAATAGGCCGTAAAAGCTGTAACAATCATGTTAGATAAAACTGTGTAGTACATCAGCATTCCTAAGCCACCATGCTTTGTGATTTCAAGGTAAACTCCTGTAAATCCTAACATAAACAATACCATGCGGCTATAAAAAATCACATTTCGCTTCATCATCAACCTCAGATTTTCTTGACAAACTCTGATTTGAGCTTCATCGCACCAAAACTATCAATCTTGCAGTCAATATTGTGATCTCCTTCTACAATTCGAATATTTTTCACGCGCGTCCCTTGTTTCAAATCCTTTGGAGCACCCTTGACTTTTAAATCTTTGATGAGAGTAACGGTATCTCCGTCTGCAAGCTGATTCCCATTCGCATCAATTGCTCTGATACGCTCATCTTCTTCAACGATTTCTGCTGGATTCCATTCAAATGCACATTCTGGACAAACTAATAGTAAACCGTCTTCGTAAACATATTCTGAGTTGCATTTTGGACAATTTGGTAATTGATTCATACTTCTCCTTCACTAATCTCTAGACATCACACCTAGAATTTATCATGCTTTTCTATTTTACTATAAAATAAAAAATTTGACAAATGAGATAAAATGACTAATTTTGAAAAGATACATTTCATCATATCAAACTTGAAGTAACATTCTAATTAATGGTTCATTCTTAAATTGCTGTAAATACGTAGTATCATAAGTTTGTTCATTTCCCCAGTTCTTGAGTGCGTTTGTAAGACGCATCAACGGCTTTGATAATGTTTCCTCTGAAAGCATCTGCTTCAAGACTCGCTACTCCCGCAATCGTTGAGCCTGCTGGGCTACAAACCTGATCTTTAAGAACCGCAGGATGTTGACCACTTTCTTTGACTAATACCGCTGAACCTAAAAGGGTTTGATTCGCTAATTGCAAAGCCAAATCTCGTGGTAAGCCAATTTGTACCCCTGCATCAGCCAGTGCTTCCAAAAAAAGATAAACAAACGCAGGACCACATCCAGCCACAGCAGTTGCCGCATCTAACTGCTGCTCCTTTAAATGAACCAGCAAACCGGCAGGATCCAATAGTTCGCACAACAAGTGTTCATCCTGCTCTGTTGCTTTATCTGATAAAGTATAGCTGATAACACCAGCACCAACTGCAACAGGCGTATTGGGCATTATCCGGATTAACCGATGTTGTGTAGGAACGAAAGCTTCTAACTGCTGCAAGGTCAAACCGGCAGCCATAGAAATGAGTAAAACAGAGCTGCGCTTTTCCAAAATAGCATGGTATTCTTGCAACAAATCCGCAAATTGATTGGGTTTCACACCCAAGAAAATAACATCTGCTTGCTCAAAGATGACTTCGTTCGTGACAGGTTCGCCACCCACTTCATTCGCAATCTGCTTTGCTTTTTCTGAGCTTCGGTTTGCGAGCAGAATGATTTGATGTTTTTTTTGCCTAGCCACTACACGTGCTAAACTGCCACCCATATTTCCTAAGCCGATAAATCCAATTTTCATGTTTTTACTCCCTAATTTGTCCTGAACCTTGCACAACATATTTATAACTCGTTAATTCTTTTAAGCCCATCGGACCGCGTGCGTGTAATTTCTGAGTAGAAATCCCCATTTCACAGCCTAAACCAAATTCTCCACCGTCTGTGAAACGTGTGGAGGCGTTGACATAGACTGCTGCACTATCAACCTGCTCTGTAAAAATCGCTGCGCTGGTGGCATTGTTGGTAATAATGGCATCTGAATGATGTGTGCTGTGTTGCTCAATATGTGTGATAGCTTCTTCCAAAGAATCCACTACCTTTACAGCCATGATGTAATCTGAAAATTCGCTATCAAAGTCGCTAGGCTCTGCTATTTCCCCTGAGATGAAAGAACGAGCTGTTTCATCCAATCGAAGTTGAACAGGTACTACCCCACGCGCTTTACGAACAGTTACTAAGCGTTCTTCTAACGTTGGGAGAAACTGGGAAGCTATTTCTTTATGAACCAAACAAACCTCCATTGCATTGCAGACCGAAGGACGACTGGTTTTGGCATTGTCGATAATCTCTAGTGCCATTTCTTGATCAGCGTCCTTATCCACATAAACATGAACAATTCCGGTGCCAGTCTCAATTACAGGAACGGTCGCATTTTCAACGACCGCTTGAATCAACCCCGCGCCCCCACGAGGAATTAGCAAGTCCAAATAGCCTTTTGCTTTCATCAAGATTTGAGCACTTTCACGACTGGTATCTGACACCAACTGCAAGCAATCATCTGAAATCGCGGTCTGACGAAGTGCCGCCTTTAGCGCGGAAACAATGGTGGCTGCTGTTTTGTGCGCTTCTTTTCCGCTGCGAAGGATAACTGCATTCCCGCTCTTAATGGCTAATGCGGCTGCATCAGATGTCACATTTGGACGACTTTCATAGATAATTCCAATCACTCCAAGAGCTACCCGCTTTTTAGTGATTTCTAGTCCATTTTCCAAATGAGAGACTTCTAAGATGTCTCCAACGGGATCTGGCAACGCAATCACTTGACGAATGCCAGTTGCCATGTCTTTGATGCGATTGGCATCTAAATACAGACGATCCAACATGACATCTGAAACATGATCTTTTGCCGCTGTCATATCTTCTGCATTGGCTGTCAAAATTGGGTCCGTAGCTGCTTCTAAATAATCAGCCATCAAAGACAGAGTTTTATTTTTCTCAGCCGTTGAAGCTGTGTTAATTGATTTTTTTGCTTGCTTGATTTTCTCTAGTAAGCCTTGTGTACTATTCATATCCTACTTCCTCTTAAAATTCTGACAATAATAATTCCAATTCAGGCGTTAGTGAAATCCAATGGTCTCGGTGAATTACCACTCCCTTTGGTTTATTGGCTTTCAGCATATCTTGCAAAGCTGACTGCCCAAAACGAACACGTCCTTTTCCTAAAATGCGCTCTGTGTCCTTTTCATAGACGGTCACAATATCATCATAAGAAAAGTGTCCTGACATTTTTGAAATTCCTGAAACAAGTAAGCTCTTGCCTTGCTCACTCAATGCTGTGCTTGCTCCTCTATCCACCCAGATAGAACCTTGACTGGTAGCGTAAAAAGCCAACCATTGTTTTTGCGTTTTCATATTTTTGGCTGAAGCAGTAAAAAATGTGCCATTTCCCTGATTTTCTGCGGCTTCGATGAGGGGTTGCTCTTTCAAAGAAGAGCAAATGTAAACAGGAACCCCTGCCATAGTGGCAATCGTTGCTGCTTTTAGCTTGGTCAGCATGCCACCTGTTCCATTAGAAGAGCCTGCTCCACCTGCCATTTCAAGCAAATCTGTCGTAATCTCCTCTACCAAATCAAGGCGCTTGGCATCAGGATGATTGACTGGATTTGCCGTATAGAGCCCGTCAACATCCGTTAATAAAATTAACAAATCTGCTTGCACCATAGACGCAACCTGAGCGCTCAACGTATCATTGTCACCGACTTTCAACTCAGCAATGGAAACCGTATCATTTTCATTGATAATCGGAATGGCTCCTCGGTTGAGCAAGACAGAAATCGCCTGATGTGCATTTTTATAGCGCCGTTTATCCGCAAAATCATCTTGTGTTAATAAAATTTGAGCCGAGACAATCTTTTTCAATAGCAGATTCGTCGTGTATTCTTCTAACAGCAAGCCCTGACCTACCGCTGCGGACGCTTGCTTGTCTGCAATTTTTGTCGGGCGTTTCTTAAAGCCCAAAGATGAGAAACCCGCTGCTATTGCTCCTGATGAGACTAAAATCACCTCGTGCCCTGCTTCATGTAGCATGGATAACTGCTGGGTAATCACTCTCACTTTCGCTCTCGATAAACTTCCATCCTCATTTGTTAAAGAACTGGTACCGACTTTACATACAATTCGTTTATATTTCATAACCCTCTCCAAAGCTGATATATTGCATTATTATATCAAAATTTCGAGCAAAATAAAAAAGAAATGAAGCAGAAAGAGATATTCTCTCACTCCATTCCTTTTCTCAATTTCTCTAGTGTTTCTTGGAAAATAGCTGGCGCTTCTGCTGTAAATTCCATGACTTCTCCTGTCTTAGGATGAGTAAATCCAAGCGTTCTGGCATGTAAAAATTGACCGTGCCCTTTTAGCGTTTTACGTGGTCCATATACTTCATCACCTGCCACTGGGTGACCAATATAAGCCATGTGCACACGAATTTGATGTGTACGACCTGTTTCCAGTTGCAACTCCACCAGCGTATAATTGCCAAAACGTTCTAAAACATGGAAACGTGTAACAGCTGGCTTTCCTTTTGCCGTTACAGCTTGTTTTTTTCTATCTTTTTCACTGCGTCCAATCGGTGCTTCAATAACGCCTCTGTCATTCGGTAGATTACCATGCACAATAGCCCAATACTTCCGCAGGGATTTTTTATCTTTTAATTCCTCAGCAAGCTTGATATGCGCATCATCGTTCTTGGCAATCATCAACAATCCTGATGTATCTTTGTCAATCCGATGGACAATTCCGGGGCGCAAAACACCATTGATACCGGACAAATCCTTGATGTGGTACATCAGCGCATTGACCAGTGTTCCACTCGTATGCCCCGCACTTGGATGCACCACCATACCTTGAGCCTTGTTCACCACTGCGACATCTTCATCCTGATAAACAATATCTAGTGGCAGATTTTCTGCAACATACTCCAGCGCTTCTGGTTCGGACAATTCATAAGTAATCACATCACCTGCCTTGACAGCATACTTTGCTTTCTTGACTTGCCCGTTGACTAAGATTTGCCCATTTTTGATTTGTTCATTGGCATGGCTGCGGGATAATGGTGTCAAATCAGCAACCGCCTTGTCCAACCGTACACCGCCAATCTCTACTTTAACTTGCATTGCCCTCTTCCTTTAACATCATCACTATCAGTACAAGCACACCAATCGTCAGATAACTATCCGCAACATTAAAAATTGCAAAATTGATAAAATCAAGCTGAAACATATCCACAACAAAACCTTGGCGCATGCGGTCAATAAAATTTCCAATTCCACCTGCAATAATCAAGCTCAAAGCAGATAGCAGCCAGACAGAACCTTTGATGTGCTTGCTCAAATACCAAATAGCAGCTCCAATCACCACTAAAGTAATCACCGCAAACAACCATTGCTGGTTCTCCAGAATTGAAAATGCCGCTCCTGTATTTCGCAAATAAGTCAAACTCAAAATCTTTGGAATGAAAGGCTTCACTCCGCCTAATTGAATGTTTTTGACAATTTCAAACTTGACCCATTGATCCAGCGCAATCAAAGCCACAATCACAATCGGCACGATCACTTTTCGTTTCATTTTTTACCTCTTTTTGCAAAATATTCTTCCATAACAGCAACAAAAGCTGCACCGACTGGTGAAAGCTCTACTTCTTCGCGTTTGACATAAACCATACGGTTTTCCAAATTGTCTTTTAACCGAATTACCGTAATGCCGTTTACACTATTGCTATCCAAAAATCCAGAGCCTGTCGCATAAGCATCTGTCCGCTCTAAAATACCATTTAAAGTGGCACGGTCCGTCACATTAAACATCTGCGAACTAGCACTAGTGTCCACGAAATTCTCTGAATAATAGAGATATTCGTCCTTTTCCTGTGTAAAACGAACCGTCGGCAAATCTGCCAAATCGTCCATAACCAGCTCATCTTTTTCAGCTAAAGGGTGATCTGCTCGCAGATAGATATGTGTCTGAAAAGGAATCAAATCTACCACTTCTAGCCCCAATTTATCCATCCGCTGCATCATTCCCTTGGTATTTTGGTTATTCAGATAGATAATGCCAATCTCGCTGTGTCCTTGTGCGACTTCGTTTAAAATCTGCACCGTTGTAGATTCAAAAATTCGGAAATTCTTACCTTTTGGATAGCGTTTGGCAAATTCCGTTATCAGAGGCGGCAAGAAATCATAGTGCTGGCTGGCAATGGAAAATTCTGCTTTTTCTTCCTCTGGATTGGCATACTGATTTTGAAAGACATCAAATCCTTTAACCAATTCTTGAGCTTTTTCGTAAAATTCCATCCCTCGACGTGTCAGAAATGTACCGCTACTCGTTCTGCGAAATACTTTAAAACCCAGTTCTTTTTCTAATTCTCGAACCGCAATGGACAAACTAGGCTGGCTGACATACATTTTCTCAGCGGCTTCACGAAAGGTGCCACTATTGGCAATGGCTACAACATAGCGCAGTTGTTGAATATTCATCCTTTTATCCTCTTTCAAGTGTTTTATCATTATACCATAAATCAAGGCATAACTAAACCGTCATACACCCATGAAATCCAGTCGTCGCTTCTTTCATATCTTCCTAATAAAGCAGATAAAACAAGTTGTTTTTGGCTGCTGCAAGTGACATTCAACTTCTTTCACTCATGTAGCGGCTTATCTCATCAGCTGTCAATTTTCGCACTTCTGTATTTGGATACTCTTTGTATTCATGAACGGTAAAAACAGGTGCCAGCAATGGGCATGTTTTATCCTTATTCTTTTTTAAAAATACTTGTAAATCTTCTTTTGCTACAAGAATTTTATAAGACAGCCTTCCCTTGCTATTTTTCATTTCATAAATACCGCATGGGGTTTTCATCGTATAATCAGCGGTTCGCAAGTATAGCTTTGCGATTTCTAATGATTTAAACGGAAAATGCCACCTTTGCAATCCTCTCTTTGGGTCTTTTTCAATGCAGATACACCGCCCACATGTTCCGCAAATATACTGCCTGTGGTGTTGCAAACAATCCAAATGATTCAGTAAAGGCGTTCTTCTACTTTCCCTAGAATAACATTCTTGACACATGTTTCCCTCCTGTTACTGACCGACATAGACGGCTTCTGTCATGGTGAACATCCAAGTTTGACACAAACCATTCACATCATACCTCCCTCATTATATCATAAAGAAAGAGCGAGAACTTTGACAAAGAGGTCTATTCAAGATATAATGTAAAAAAATAAACAGAGGACAAGGACATGGCAAATTCAAAGCTTATTACGCGGCTGAAACGCTCTGAAGGACAATTGCGTGGCATTCAAAAAATGATAGAAGAAGAGCGCGACTGTGCGGACATTATCACTCAATTAACCGCTGTGCGCTCTAGTGTCGAGCGGGTCATTGAGTTGATGATTACCGAAAATCTCACTGAATGTCTCAACCATCCTTTAGACGATCCCGAAGCTCAAAAAGAGCGACTAGAAAAAGCCGTCCAATACCTTATCAAGCGAAAATAACCTCAGCAGGCGACGAAAACTGCTGAGGTTTGTTTATTTACGGTACACAATATAAGGGATGATTCCAACTATCACTTTTTTAGAAAAATAGAACTGTACAATGGGCAAAAGTAGTTCTTAAAGGAGTGTGTCCGCCCGGCGGACAGAGCAAACTTGTTTCTAGGCAAGCCGTCCGCTCGGCGGATGAAGTGAACTTGTTTCTGGGCAAGCCGTCAGCGCAGCAGACAGAGTAAATCTATTTTAGGGCAAACCGTCCGCCCGGCGGACAGAGTGAATCGCTTTTAAGACAGACTAGCGACCCGATCGACGGAGTGGACTGCTTTTGGGGGCAGGTTGCCAACCATTGAAAGAAAAGTCCTCCTCAATATGGTATAATAAGAGTAATAAAACAAATCAAAGGAGGCAAGTAAAATGGACTTATACACAAAAGTAGAAGAAACCTTAAACAAACTAAACATTCCATTTGAAATCGTGGAGCACGAACCGGCCCTTACGACCGAGCAAGCAGACTGCTTTATCGAAGGCATTGAAGGTGTCCGCACCAAAACGATGTTTCTCACTAACAAGAAGAAAACTGCCTACTACTTGCTCATCATGGACGACAAAAAGCGCTTGGACATGGACTTATTTAAGGAACTGGTAAAAGCCAATAGAATCCGTATGGCATCCTCTGACAGTCTATTTGAAAAAATGATGTTGCCAGCAGGCGTCGTCTCTCCATTTGGATTGTTAAACAATGCCGATAAAGACATTCAAGTCTATTTTGACAAAGAAATCATGTTGGAAAAACGAATGAGTTTTCATCCCAATACCAATGAGAAAACACTCTTTTTAAACACGACAGACCTACTCAAATTCCTAGAAGCCATTGGTTACGAAGCTCATATTATTGAATTGTAATACGAATAAACCCGATTAAGATAGCACTTAATCGGGATTTCTTTTACTTTACTCTACCTCTCCGGGCCAGATATTCATACCCCCAGCCACATTGGTTACATCAAATCCTTGCGCACTTAAAAACTGACACGCAGCCGCAGAACGTGCGCCAGATTGGCAGATGACATAGTATTTCTCCTGCTGGCTGAGTAGTTTGTAGCCTGCCTCCAAACTACTCAAAGGCAGGTTCTGTGCTGTCGGAACGTGCCCTGACGCGAACTCATAAGCCTCTCGCACATCAAGAATGGATAAGGTTTCTGTCTGATATTTTTTATAAAATTCAGGCATGCTGATGCTAGTTTCCATATTCTACTCCCTCTGGTTTTACCATTTTGTACAAGGCAAAAGCGCCGTCTAGATTTTGAACAGAAAATCCTGCTTGTTTGAGAATGCGCTCGGCAATATAGCTGCGAAGTCCGCTATGACAGCTCACGATGTAGTCCTGCGACTTGTCTAGCTCTCCTAAACGCTCACGCAGCTCATTCAATGGAATGTGAACTGTATCTACTTTCAGATGACCTTGCTGAAGCTCACTGGCCGTCCGCACGTCTAGGAATTTCTTACCAGCAGCTAGTTCATCTTCCAATTCATACCACTGGATATTGTCACTCAAACCTTCTACCAAGTTTAAGGCTGCATAACCTAGCATATTGACCGGATCTTTAGCAGAGCCAAACGGTGGCGCATAGGTAAATTCCAACTCTGGCAAATCAAAAATCGTTAGATTGCCTTTGATAGCCGTCGCCAAAATATCAATCCGCTTGTCAACACCTTTTTTCCCAACGCCTTGCGCACCGTAAATTTTGCCACTTGTTGGCTCAAAGAGGAGCTTCAAGGTCACATCAGCCGCACCCGGATAGTAACCAGCATGATCCTTACCACTGACATGAATGACTCGATAAGGCAAGCCATTCATACGAAGAATGCGCTCGCTCAAGCCAGTTGACGCTGCCATCATGTCAAATGCCCGAACAATAGCTGTACCAATGCTGCCTTTATTCTTTCGAGCTACTCCAGCAATCACATCCGCAACTTGGCGACCTTGACGATTGGCAGGCGAAGCCAATGAAATCAGTGCATCTTCTCCTGTAACTTCTTGCTTGACAACAATCGCATCGCCGACCGCATAAATATCAGGTTGACTGGTTTCATAACGCTCATTGACTAAGATACCGCCACGCAGTCCCAGTTCAATACCTGCCGCCTGTGCCAAAGCATTCTCTGGTTGCACCCCGACAGATAAAATGGTCACATCAGAAGCAATTTTTTGCCCATTCTCCAGCACAATGACCTTTCCCTTGTCCCCAAACCGCGTAGCAGACTGAGAAGTAACTACTTGAATGCCGTTTTTCAACAATTCAGCCTGAACAAAAGCAGCCATTTCTTCATCAAGCGGTGGCAAAACATGCGGTGCTTTCTCAACAATTGTCACCTTCAAACCGCGCTTCCGAAGATTTTCTGCCATTTCAAGACCAATGAATCCAGCCCCAATCACCACAGCTTCTTTTGGCTGTTTCTCCAAAGCCAACATAATCTCATCTAGGTCAGGAACATTGCGCAAAGTATAGGTATTTTCGGCTGTTTCCAAACCTTCAATCGGAGGCACAAAAGGCTTTGCTCCCGGAGACAAAATCAGCCTGTCGTAAGTCTCTGTAAACTCTTTTCCGTCATGCCGAACCGTCACTATATGTTGATCTGGTGAGACAGCCGTCACTTCATGAAAAGGACGAACATCTAAACGAAAGCGTGCCTTTAAACTCTCAGGCGTTTGCACTAACAAATCTTCCCGATTAGCAATTTCCCCAGAAACATAGTAAGGCAGACCGCAGTTCGCAAAGGAAACAAATGGTCCCTTCTCAAAAATAATAATCTCAGCGTCTTCTTTTAGCCGTCTTAAACGCGTCGCTGCAGACATTCCCCCCGCTACTCCACCAATAATGATAATTTTCATTCGACTTTCTCCTTTATAACTTTTAAACAACTTTTCCAATCCAAGCACTCATTCCGCCTTGAACATTCACAACAACGTAGCCTTTTTTCTTTAACTTTTTGGCTGCCATTTTGCTCCGCATGCCAGAGTGACAAATGACATAGACTGTCTCATTTGTTTTCGGTGTATATCTTGCGATTTCATTGAGTGGGACATTCTTCGCACCCTTGATATAACCAGACCGATATTCCGACGGCGTCCGAACATCCAACAGTTGAATCTTCCCTTTTAATTTTTGTTCCAATTCACTTGTAGAAATACTGTCTATTTTCGTAAATAAGTGAAATATAAGCGCCTCCATTTATACCCTTGTAGGGTATATTAAACCATGAAGCATTATTTTTGTCAAGAATGTTGTTTCTAGAAAGTTCTGAATTAATTTGTAACAAAAAATCCCTGCCTTTTGGCAAGGAATTCAGTTTTATTTCGCAATTGGGTAAACAGAAACTTGTTTTTTATCGCGACCTTTGCGTTCAAAGCGTACAACGCCTTCAACTTTTGCAAACAAAGTGTCATCTCCACCGCGTCCAACGTTGACACCTGGATAGATGTGAGTACCGCGTTGGCGGTAAAGAATTGATCCACCAGTTACAGTTTGTCCGTCAGCTGCTTTAGCTCCAAGACGTTTTGCTTGTGAATCACGTCCGTTAGATGTAGAACCTCCACCTTTTTTGTGGGCGAAAAGTTGCAGGTTCGCAAGATTCATTTTCAACATAATGTTTTTCCTCCGTGTTAGTTTTCTGTGATAACTCTTGTTTGGACGAACTCAGCTGAGTCCTCCGATAAGTTTGCCATACCCAAGAAGAATGATTCAAAGAAAAGTTGAGTCATTTCTCTTTGGTGAGGTGGAATATCTGTAGGAATCTCTACCCGTAAGAATCCACCTTCTTCTTCGTTTAATTCTAAGATTGGTTCATAGCCTGCGAATTTTTCAATCGAATTGATAAAATTTATGGCAAGCGTAGAAACCGACGCACACACGACATCAAAGCCGTATTCGCCACTTTCGGCGTGTCCAGTAATTTCTGCACTCCTCAGCTCACCATCCTCGGCTCGTTCAAAGACTGCTTGTATCATGTGCTCTCCTTAAAAATTAAGCGTTGATTGCATTGATGACAACCTTAGTATATGGTTGACGGTGACCTTGTTTACGATGGCTACCTTTTTTAGGTTTGTACTTGTAAGTAACAACTTTCTTTTGTTTTCCTTGTTTTTCAACAGTTCCAACAACAGTAGCTCCAGAAACAAGCGGAGTTCCGACAACAGTGTTTTCACCACCAACAAGAACAACTTCGTCAAATGTTACATCTTGACCAGCTTCAACGTCTAATTTTTCAACGTAGATTGCTTGACCAACTTCAACTTTAACTTGTTTGCCGCCAGTTTTAATGATTGCGTATGTGCTCATTATGCACCTCCTATGAATTTTACGGGTTTCCCCTAATTTTGTGAAGACTCGCCTAGCATCGTGGGACGAACCACTTATGACGATGTTCGAGCGGTTGCACAGGCTGTGCATAGTCAACTCTCTAAGTATAGCATTTCTAGAATTATTTGACAAGTATTTTTATCAAAAGCGCACTATACGCATAAAACTTAGGTCTTTAGGAAACATTATAACTTTGAGAAAGGAAAGACAATTCCCAGATTCTACAAACTAGGTAAGTTAAAAGTAAAAAATTAAAGATCAAATAAATCATTTTGAAAGAACTCACTCATTGGTTTCCAATGCTCTCTATCCTCGGTGTCTTCTACCCAAGACGTTTGATTAAATACCAACCCACTCACCTCTCTAGTGATACTATCTATTATTGGGCGTACAAAAGCAAAACGAGCTCCATTAGGATTAGTTTTTTGATTCTCACTCCATTCCCTGATAGCTTTAAATTTTGCTTCTGAGTACTGGTCAATATTTTGATTTTTTCCACCTTTGGTTTCAACAATGTAAGTCCTGCCATCTGTCCCAAGGAAAATATAATCAGGAAAGAACCCTTCTTTTTTCTGTCCATAAGCAACAGAAAAATACTTATCTCCTCGGTCCTTGCTACGATACCACCACTTGACCTGATCATTACTTTCAAGCCATTCTTCAAAAGCTTTTTCCGGTTTTGAAGTTGTCACCCAATTATTTTTACCATACCCTTTGTAAACATTTTTGGAGAAGACTTCTCCTGATTCTTTTTTTAAAGCTTGGTACATTTCATATTGAGGTAGTTCAAAAGGGACAAGATCTAGTTCTTCATGACTGATGCCGTATTCTAAAGACAATTGCTTGTCAAATAAACCTCTGGCATCTGCATGTTTTGCAAGATCACGAAGAAGTCTGTAATTATTAATGACAAAAGCCATGAAGTCGGACTGCTTTAAGCTCAAAAATCGTTTGTTTGGTTCTTCACTACGGTTGGAAAAAAGTTCCAACAGAATATGATTCACATCACCAGAAGTATCGCGGTAAAGGTGCTTCTGGAGAGCTTGTTCAGCATTCAACATATCTAAACGATTTTCCCGAAGATTGACGGGCATGCTAATCTCATACGTTTGGTGCCGTTCTGTCACAATATCTCGTTCCAATTTATCTGATGTCGCCAATCGTTGGTAAATCATTCTGCCAAATCGGAAACCATAATTTTCTAGTTTTTCTTGATTTTGTTTACCATTTTGTTCAATAAGGCTATATTCTTTTTTGAACTGGATTCTAAGCGCTTGGATAACTTCACTATTGGTCAATCCAGCCCGCAGATTTGGCTTCACTGACATCAGTTGAAAATCTGGTACCCCTTCTTTTAGCTCATAGGTTGCAATATAAGTGCCTTCGCCTTTTTTCAAGACATCAGCAATGTATTTTTGGTCATTCGAGTAGATAAAAGCATTATCCAGCAAAGGATTGTCATAATGCTTTTGCTGGGGCATACGGCGGATACGACCAATGGTTTGCAAGGTAAAATTGGGCTCCGTATTGAGACGCAGTTTGACTAAGATTTTCGCTCGAGGCGCATCCCAACCAGTAGAAACCGCCTGTTTCATCAACAGATAATTAACAGGACTGTCTAATTTTTCAATATCAACGACATTGATTTTCTCGTTTGCCAGCCAAGTTGCCACTTGACTATCGTCTTGGCCAATTTCACGGAGGTACTCTCTGACTTGCTTGATGAGACTTCTGCGCTCTTCCTTATTCGCTTTTTTCTCATCTGGAAATTGAACCAGAACTAAGGGATTGATCGTCAGGCCTAATTTTTCATACTCAGCCTTGATTTGACGGCGCTTATCATCCGCAAAATCCAAAAAATACTGAACCATATTATCCACGACATCCCCATCAACACCGTCTGGGTTAAGCTCAACATTACGGACAATGAGACCCTGTGCAATCACATCTTCATCATTGACTTGAACATTGTCATAATCTGGCGATGACGACTTAGGTGTCGCTGAAGCTCGGATAATCTTATCTGCATCGAATTTATCGATAATCCGTTGCGCTTTTTCTGTCTGGTCGCGATGTTCTTCATCGATAATCAGCACAAAGTGCAGACCTTTATTTCTGGCGCCTTTGATAATATCGTCAAGATTCTTGGTTTCACCTTCACGAAGCGCAATCGCCTTGTCATTTTTCACGCGCTCCCAGTTTAGGAAAGTTGCTGTATTGGCTTGAAAACCTCCCGTCAACGCATCATCTAGGGTAATAGATTTGACGAATTTTCCATAATCTTTTGACTTATTCCAGGACTGCTCCTCAAGCTCACCATTTCCAGGTGTCAGCCAAACAAAGACATAGTCATAAGGATTGGGATTATTTTCGATAATCCTGTCCATGAGATTGATGAGCATAATCGTCTTTCCTGCTCCCGTTGGTGCATAAAAGACCGTTGTTTGTTTTGAAGAATAGAAAAATTTATCTAGCAGGGTTTGCACCGCCTGCTCTTGAAAAGGAAATAATTTCATTAGAGTCCTGCCTCTCTCATTTCTTTGGCAAAGTAGTATTCTGGAACATCAATTAGCTCTATACCTTCATATCTCACTAAGTCGTTTTTATCCATCAGGGCATGAGAATGCTGGCGAACATATACCGTTTTAATCCCCGTTAAGTCTAGTGCTCTGATTTCCGATAGACTAAAAGCGACAGCCTTACCACTTTCATTCAGGTCAATGGCATGTTCCAATTCAATGAGTGTCTTAACATTATTGAGAAGGGAATATTCCAATTCCTCGTCTTCTTTTTCAATGAATTGTGTCTTGAAATATTTAAGATTATGAGGAAGCTCTTCTTGGATGTTTGCCAAACGTTTGTAGGTCACCTCTTCACAAATCTTGTTTTCATTATTGGTACAAAGGATGTACTTCCGATTGCCACCATCTTCTTTGTTAAGCTGAGCCACCGCATGACCTGTTGTACCAGAACCAGCAAAGAAGTCGAGGATTGTACCTTTTTTTGAAAAAAAAGTAGCACCTTTTACTAAATCTTTCACAAGACTCATTGGCTTAGGATAACTAAAATCGATTCCAATACCTTGTACTTCTTTTATCCCATCTTTGTTTAGATGTTTAATAATTGAATAAAATTTCGAACTATCTTCATCAACCCTTCTAAGTTTCCCAACTATATTCAAACCGTTATTTTTAGGTATAAGGACATATTCCCCACTATCCAATTTTTTATCCACTTCATTCTTAAATTCTTGCCCCTTAAATTCAATAATTTCCTCATAATGACAATTACCATATTTCCCAAATTCTTTTCGTAACCAATCTTCTTGAATCCAATATTCAATTCCGTCTTTTTTTATAACCTTCCCTCTAATATCCTTCTTTTTAGCCAACGGGGTAAAAACAGAAATATTTTTAGCATACACAAAACAATATTCATGACCTTTAATTACTTGCTTTGCCATACCTCCCCCTTCTGCTCTTATAACACAAAAAGTTGCAGATATATTATCCTCCCCAAAAATTTCATCACACAATAACTTCAACTGTGCTTGTTCATTATCATCGATAGAAATGAAGATAACCCCCGTTTCACTCAATAATTCCTTTGCAAGTTCCAATCTTTTACTCATAAAGGACAGCCATTTGCTGTGAGAGTAACCGTCCGTTTTATCCACAATCTTATCGTTATAGATAAAATCTTTATTTCCCGTATTATAAGGTGGATCAATATAAATCACATCAATCTTACCTGCATGCGTTTTTTGAAGGAGGTGAAGGCTATGGAGATTGTCACCTTCAAGCAGGAAATTATAGTCCTCGGATTCAGGATTTCCCTGAATTTTTCTGGTCTCGTCTTCGACGAAAACAGGTATCTTTGTTTTCATCTCTTCCTCGACCAGTTCAGCATGTTCCTCCCAGACCAGACCATAGCGCTTGGAATCAATCAACTCTAGTAACTTCTCTAGTTTGGGAAGTTCTTCATGATTGGACTCTTTTCTCGCCTGCTCCATTAACTGCCTAACATACGCCAGAGCTTCTGTTTTCTCGTTCTGATGTGGACGTTCGTTAAATGTCGCAGGCATTAGAAAACACCTCCAATCTCATGGATTGAAAGTGTTTTTGGGTATGCCGAAAAAAGGGCATCAATTACCTCTTCTCTTCTCTTCTCTTCTCTTCTCTTCTCTTCTCTTCTCTTCTCTTCTCTTCTCTTCTCTTCTCTTCTCTTCATAGTAAAATCCTTTCTAAGTCTTGTCAATACATTTTATCAATTTTATTCATTTTTATACAACTGTACACTTTATTTACGCATCATAATTATAAAATTCAATATAAATCTACAACAATCCCTCAATCATCTCATCCACTTCGTCTGTTTCTGCTTCTGGTGTGATTTCAGTAATGATGATACCAGCAACAGCACGTTCCACTAATCCTTCCACATCCATACGTGTTTCGTATTGCTCTGCATTTTTTATCTTTGGATTGGTTTTCGGACGATCTGGGGCAAAAATGGTACAGCAATCTTCAAAGGGCTGAATTGAGATATTAAAGGTATCAATCTTCTCAGCAATGTCAATGATTTCCAGCTTATCCATGGTCACAACTGGACGAATAATCGGAGTATTAGTGACCGCATTGATTGCTTGCATACTCTCTAGCGTTTGGCTGGCGACTTGCCCAAGGCTTTCTCCGTTGATGATAACGAGCCCACCGCGTTCTTCACGAATGCGATCCGTGATCCGCATCATAAAACGGCGAGTTAAGGTCATAAGATAAGCTTCTGGTGCTTTAGCTTTTATTTCTTCTTGGATTTCCGTAAACGGCACTTCAATAAATTGAATATTGCCACCAAATTTGGTTAATTTGCGCGTCAAATCCTGCGCCTTTTTGAGGGCACCGGGACTTGTATAAGGCGGACTAGCAAAGTGCACCGTTTCAATATCCACTCCACGTTTTAGAGCTAGATAGCCTGCAACGGGTGAATCAATCCCGCCTGACAACATCAGCATACCTTTTCCAGATGTTCCGACAGGAAGACCGCCTGCTCCACGAATCGTTTCATAGGACAGATAGACTGCTTCTTCGCGGATTTCTACTTGCAGTGTAATATCTGGCGCTTTCATCTTGACTTGAACGTGTGGAATCGCATCAAAGACTGCATTTCCCAAGGTCTGGTTCAATTCACGACTATCCAATTCAAAATTGTGGTCACTGCGTTTGCTGGCAATCTTAAAAGTCATCCCCTCTTTGTAAATTTCTTTCATAATTGTCTGCACCGCTTCAACCAAAGCAGGAACTGATTTTTCAATCTTATAAGACGGCGAGAAATTTTGAATCCCAAAAATCTGTTTAAGCGATTCCGCAACTGGCTGATAGTCCGTCCCGTGAAGATAGATATGTGCACGATCTCGGTCTGCTTTCACATGCACATCTGGGTAAATAGAGAGGACTGCTTGCATATTGCGTTTCAATTTGTTAATAAAACGCATGCGATTTTTTCCTTTAGTTGAAAGCTCGCCGTAGCGAACCATAATTTCTGAATATTGCATTGTTTACCTTACTTTTCTAGTTTTTTCATAAATGAGTTTAAACGTTGTCAGAAATTGCTCAATCTGACTCATATCATTATCGGCATCCAGACTAATTCGCACAGCCGTTTGAGCCAGGGATTTTTCAACACCCATAGCTATTAAGGTTCCAGCTGGTTTGCCAGCTTTAGAGGAACAAGCACTCGTAGTAGATATATAAATGTCATACTCTTCAAAAGCATGAACCACTACTTCACCTCGTACGCCTTTAATCCCAAAAGTCAGGATATGGGGCGCAAACTCTTCTATTCCTGAAAAAATCGTCACATCAGAATATTTAGCTAGCTCTTCTAGGATAATCTCTTTCATTTTTGCGGTTCGTGTGGTGAAAATTTCCAAATTTTCCATAGACATGCGCAAGGCTTTTGCGGTCGCTGCAATACCCGCCAGGTTTTCAGTCGTAGAACGTTTATCCGATTCTTGACCGCCACCATTCAACAGCGGACTGATTTTCTTACCAGATTTGATATAGACAAAACCAACACCCCGTAAGCCATGAAATTTATGACTAGAAAATGTCGCAAAGTCCACGCGCTCGGTCAAGTAATCTTCCGTTGGAATCTTAGCTATGGCTTGTACTGCATCCACATGAAAAGAAATAGTAGGCTTGTCCGCTAAGAGTTCTGAAATAGCCTTAATCGGCTGAACAGAGCCGATTTCATTGTTGACCGCCATGACTGAAATTAAAGTCGTATCCGATCGGATAAGGGTAGCTAATTTTTCAACATCTACAAACCCTTTTTTATCAACAGGCGCAAAATCCACTTCAAAACCTTGCTGCGTCAGCCAGAGAGCGGATTCTTTCACTGCTGGATGCTCAATAGCAGATACAATGATATGCTTTCCATAGCGCGATTTTTCAAAAGCCACACCCTTGATAACCCAATTATCGCCTTCCGTCCCTCCAGACGTAAAGAAAATCTCTTGAGAGGATTTACCGAGAAGCTCCGCAATCTGCCTGCGAGATGCATCTAACAAGCGGGTCGCTCGATTGCCCAAACCGTGGAGACTAGAAGGATTTCCCCAGATTTTAGAAGCAACTTCTGTATAGGTAGCCAAAGCCTCTGGATAAGGCTTGGTTGTTGCTGAATTGTCTAAATAAATCATCTTAAACCTCTCCATTTCAATACTTCTATTGTAACACGAAAAAGAAATGGGGACAACAGCAAAACTTGAAATGAAAAGGCCCTCCAAGTTTTGACTTGAAGAGCCATGAAGGTTAATCATAAAATTCATGCAAGAGAGCGAATAGTTCCTGTTGTTGTTCGATGAGGCTTTGACCGATTGTCGTTGATTTTATCAAAGTTCGCTCACGGACATGCTCAATCACTCTCTTCAAGGATGAGAGATCTACAGCCTTCTCAATCATTTTTTGCACATTTTGAAAAGGTTGGTGTGTGACAATTTGAAAACCATATGAATTATTGATCAGGGAATAGCCAGCGATTCCCGTTTTCTTTTGATAGGCTTCACACAAACCACCGTCAATAACGAACAGCATCCCTTCACCTCGAATTGGAGATTCGCCTTTCAACGTTTTTACAGGTGTATGCCCATTTACAATCCTAGAATCTTCAGAAAAGAGATCGAATTCTTCCAAAATCAACTTGCAAATCTTAGCAGAATTCCGATAGGAAAAATAGGGATTTTCCTTTTCAACGTGCGTTTCCTTATCCTCAATAAAATAACGCTCCAAGGTGGTCATCTTATCCTTGCCAAACAAGGGAGACAGTTTTCCATTCCAACAATACCAGATAAGATCCGTTGAGAAATCGTCTTGAATCTCTGGATTTTTAGAACTTTCTCGAATGTGATATTCAAAAAAGTCGAGCAATTCTTTGCCAGCATAGCGAATTTCATTGATCTGTAAAGGTTGAAAATCTCCAGATTCTTCTAAAGGAATGCAGCCATGAAAAAGGAGGTGATTATTATAAATCTTATACATCGAACCCTTGTTCATCAAAAAAGAAATGTGGTTCTTGAGCTGAATTGAATGCTGAAAAGAATCCAGCAAAGTAGTAACCACTTCTTCTTCCTCGTCTGTCAGCTGATCTGGCTCTTGAGGATTGATTGTTTGGAAGCAAGTATTAGCTAAAAAATGCTTCTTTTCTCCAACTAGAATACTCTCTTCCCAATAATCAATCTTATCAAGCGTCAAGTTTTGAGCCATATCAAACTCCGGCCGCCTTTTAATCAGTTGATTTTCCAATTTAAACTAAATGATTGCTAGTGCTTGGTGAACCTTTTCCAACTGGAGAATTTCGATAGGAGAATAGCTGTCGCTTCGTTTTCCTAAGTTGGGCTTAAATTTCGCATTTTCCGAATAAGTCTTTTCGGCAAAAAGGACGAGCGGCCTTAGATTGAGACCATAAGCTCTCTCAATATCGTAAAGATAGCCATATCTAGCAGCTATTCGCAAGAGAATAAGCAAACATTCTTTCGAGCCAAAGAAAGCCCCCATCCAGATAATATCGTGATTGCCCCATTGAATATCCACAGAATGATAAGCCACGATTTCATTCATTACTTTATCTGCGGCTACCCCGCGGTCAAAAATATCGCCAACTATATGAAGATGATCAATGATTAACTGCCGAATGACCTTTGCTAATGCCGAAATAAACTGACTTGCCTCGCCTAAATCAATCAAATAGTTCTGAATCGTTTCAAAATAAATATTGCTATCCGGCAAATTTCGATCTGTATAGAGCAATTCTTCAATCACATAAGCATATTGTGGCGGCAAAGCCTTTCTCACTTTGGAACGAGTGTATTTTGCTGCCACAAAAGTTAGCAAAGTCAACAAGTTTTGAATAATTTCTCCATACCAGCTCTTGTCTTTCAAAGGATAAAGAAAACCATCGCTCAAAACTTCCTGAGGATAAGCAATCCGCAAGGTTAGCTTGTCTTTTTCTGCTTTTGATAATTCCTCTCCAAAGCAGTCGTTGATTTTTTCATTCAGATTCCCCGCACAGATCCTTAGGATATAGTCAAAAGCCTCAAACTCACCATGAATATCACTAAGGTACAACTCGGTTCCTTCCGGCAAGTTTAAAATAGCTTCCAGATTGATTAACTCTGTGATGACCTTTTGCTTGGAATCAAACTCTTTTAATAAAATTCGTTTGTATTGCTCCATTCGTTCACCTCGTTTAAATACAGCACCTTAGGGCTTTAATTCTTATTTTGAAGCCAGAGATTTTAAGTGTTCTTCAATAATGCAAGCCGTCTCTTCAATAGATTTATCTGTCATATTGATAACATGTGCTTGATATTTTTGAAATACTTTTTTAGAATAGTCCAATTCTTCATAAATTTTTTCAATATCTGTATAGCTTGTAGCTTGTGTCAAACCGAGCGCATCCAGACGGTTACTTCTCACTTTTGCCAGTTTATCTGGGTCACACACCAAGCCTATCATTTTTCTTCTATCTACTTTATCCAAGACTTGCGGTAGCGGAACCTCTGGAATCAAGGGAAGATTGGATACTTTGTAGCCTTTATTAGCTAAATAGATGCTGAGCGGAGTCTTGGAAGTCCGAGAAACTCCTAGAATCACAAGGTCTGACTCCAAAAATCCTTGTGGATTCTTACCGTCATCATATTTAACAGCAAATTCAATAGCTGAAATTTTATTGAAATATTCCGTGTCCAAACGGTGCAGAACTCCTGGCACCTCAATCGGTTGCGTGCCTGTTTTTTCCTTGATGATTTCAAAAAATGGATTCATCAAATCCAGATAAGACAAATGATTGACTCTGCTAAATTCCCTCGCAGTTGCTGCTAAATGACTGTCTACTAAGGTACTGATTACAACTGCGTCATCTTTGATAGCGTCCTGCAAAATATCCAACAATTCAGATTCCTTATTTATAAAAGGAAACCGATAGCTATTGTTGAAAATCAAATCTGGATATTGAGCCATGACGGCTGATAGTAATTTTTGGGATGTTCCTCCCAAAGAATCAGAAATGGCGTAAATGGTAATCTCTTGTTTCATGAAAACTCCTTTTTTATCTATTCACTTCTGCATTTCTAGCTTCTTGGATAATAAAGTTCAGCAAAGCCGACTTCGTAATTGTTCCGATAATATGACCTTCATTTTGCTCCTCCACAACAGGCAAGGAATCAATGGCAAAATCCTGCAAAAGTGCCGCAGCTTCAAGGATATTTAAATCTTTATGGCAGGTTTTTATATGCGGCATTCTGGTCATGCAAACAGCTACTGGTGTCACATCAATATTGGCATTAAGCGCCGCTCTTAACAAATCCTTTCGCGACAAAATGCCCAGTAATTGCTTTTTTTCATCTATCACATAGAGAACATCTGCATCATACATAAATAAAGTAATAATGGCATCTTGAATAAACGAATCGTGCGCCACCAATACTGGTGAGGTCATGACATCTTCAACTTTCTTCTGAAAAGTATCAAAGAAAAAGAGCGTTTCCAAATCCGAACCAGCATAAGTGTAGCCAACTTTCGGACTTGCTTTTAAAATCCCCACTAAGGTTAGAAAGGATAAATCTGAGCGCAAAGTTGCCCTAGACACATCTAGCAATTCTGAGATTTTTTCCCCGCTGACCGGTTGATCTTTCTTTACAATCTCAACGATCTCTTTTTGTCGTTTTGTTAATTTCAACTTTTACTCCTTTTCCAATATCAATTTCAAATCATTATTATGTGTCATATTATAACAAATAAAACTCGTTTATCAACGATTTATGATTTATTTTTTTCAGTTGACAAACATATATGATGGATATTGCAATGTATTTGTCTTTCATTATGACACACATTTGATAAATTGGATGCAAAAATGGATAAATGGATTTATTCTTTTGAAGAAGGACGCGCTGAAGACAAGGCGCTACTAGGTGGTAAGGGTGCCAATTTGGCAGAAATGACCCATTTGGGGCTGCCTGTACCTGAGGGATTTACGATTACAACTCAAAGTTGTCTACGTTATTTAGAAACTCCTTCCTTTTTTGAATCTATTTTAAAAGAGGAAATTTTGAAAGCGATTACTAAACTAGAAACCAAAACGAATAAATTTTTCATGGGGAATGAACCCTCACTACTACTGGTTTCTGTCCGTAGCGGAGCTAAAATTTCTATGCCTGGTATGATGGACACGATTCTCAATCTTGGTCTAAATGACTTGCGTGTTCAGACTTTAGCAGATGCGACAAATGCCAATTTCGCTTACAATTGTTATCGGCGTTTATTGCAGATATTTGCTGATGTCGTTTACGGCATTCCCAAAGAAGAATTCGACCAATGCTTAGAAAAAAACGAAAAACAGTTGAGTAAGAAGGTCAATGACTTTTCAAAAGAAGAACACCAATCACTTATTCAACAATATACAGAACTCTATCAAGAACACTATCAAAATTTCCCACAAAACCCTAAAGAGCAACTCTACGCTGCTATCAAAGCGGTATTCAAATCATGGAACAACCCACGCGCTAAAGTCTACCGTGAACTAAACCACATTCCACATGATTTAGGTACGGCTGTCAATGTCCAGAGTATGGTATTTGGCAATAGCGACCAAAAAAGCGGCACAGGCATTGTTTTCACCAGAAATCCTGCCACTGGTGAACATCATCTGTTTGGGGAATTTTTGCTCAATGCGCAAGGAGAAGATGTCGTTGCCGGTATTCGAACTCCAGAGCCGATTGACTCTCTTAAACGGATCTTACCGCAAGCCTATGAAGATTTCTGCAACTACGCCAAGGTTCTTGAAAAACACTACAAAGATATGCAAGATATTGAATTTACTATTGAAAAAGAAAAACTTTATATCCTGCAAACTCGAAACGGAAAAAGGACGTCTAAAGCAAGCTTAAAAATTGCTTTGGATTTAGTGAATGAAAAAATGATTTCAAAGCAAGAAGCTCTCCTACGAGTTAGCCCTTCTGCCATTACCCAACTGATTCACCCTGTTTTTGAAGAAAAAGCTTTAACATCAGCTCATCACTTAACTCAGGGGCTTCCCGCTAGTCCAGGTGCCGCAACAGGAGAAATTGTCTTTACTGCCGAGCGCGCCAAAGAATTTCATGCACTTGGAAAGAAAGTGATTTTAGTTCGCCAAGAAACTTCTCCCGAAGACATTGAAGGAATGGTAGTTAGTCAAGCAATCGTGATCAGTCAGGGTGGCATGACTTCTCATGCAGCCGTTGTAGCTCGTGGCATGGGCACTTGTTGTGTCGCAGGATGCGGAGAATTATCTATCAATAAAGACGGAAAAACACTTGTATGCGGTAAGGTAACCTTAAAAGAGGGAGACATCCTTTCTGTAGACGGCACTTCCGGCAAACTCTACATTGGAAGCATTCCAACCACTATGATTGATAATAATGACGAATTACAACTGTTCCTTTCTTGGGCAGATGAAATGGCACAGCTAACCGTTCGAGCGAATGCCGAAACCATTCAAGATTTGAAAACAGCTGTTCAATTTGGAGCCAAAGGCATTGATCTTGCTCGTACAGAGCATATGTTCTTTGGTGAGGAACGGATTTTAGAAATGCGCAGATTTATTTTATCAACGAATGAAATCGAAACTAAGTCTGCTTTAATGACACTTTTGACTTTCCAAGAAGAAGATTTCTATCAGATGTATCAAACCATTCAAGATAAACCGATGATTGTCCGCTTGCTAGATCCGCCCATGCACGAATTTTTGCCAAAAACACAACAGGAAATTGAGCAATTAGCTGGGAAATTGCAAGTACCTCTTGATACACTAATGCGGAAAATCACTTCTCTGCAAGAAACGAACCCAATGCTGGGACATCGTGGTTGCCGCTTGGGAATTACACAGCCTGAAATTTATAAAATGCAAGTTGAAGCCATTTTTAATAGCGCTATAAGACTAGCCAAAGAAGGCATGGTCATTAAACCAGAAATCATGATTCATTTAATCGCAGAAAAGGCGGAGTTGATTTCAATCAAAACATCTCTTTGTCAGCATATTGATAACATTTTCAAGAAACATCACATGCAGCCATTTCCTTATGAAATCGGGACAATGATTGAATTGCCGCGCGCCTGTTTTATTGCAGACCAACTAGCTGAAGAAGCCGATTTCTTTAGTTTTGGTACCAATGACTTGACGCAAATGACCTATGGTTTTTCTCGTGATGATATTGGAAAATTTATCCAGCATTACAAAGACAAAGAAATCATGTCATTTGATCCATTCCAAACCATTGACCGAGCTGGAGTTGGAGTGCTCATGAAAATAGCTATTTCTAAAGCTCGTCAAGTGAAGCCAGAACTTCCAATTGGCATTTGCGGTGAAGTCGGAGGAAATCCAGCTTCTATTCCTTTCTTCCAAGAGATTGGCATTACTTATGTTTCTTGCTCACCTTATCGCGTTCCTGCTGCACGATTAGCTGTTGCGCAAGCACATCTTTCCTAGTTCCTTCCTTATAAGTGAATCAGCTCTTTCTATCTGCTAACAGGACAGACAAGGATGGAGCTGATTTTTTGTAAAAGGTGATTTTTTCAATCGCTTTTCAATCGCTTTACATGAAATTTTCAACATTCTAAATTTTTTTAAGACAATTTTAAATAAAGAGGGTATAATGAAGATGAGAAAGGAGATTATCAACTTACAATGGAAAATTATTCTCGAAAAAACAAAACTTCAACTACTAAAGAAGAAAAAGCGCCTACTCGCCACCATATCAAAAAAGGGCTGTCTGCTTTTCAGAAGACCCTTGCTACGATTGGGAGTATTCTTGGGATTATCACTGCAACAATTACAATCTTGACTTTCATGAACAATAATAAATCTGATACCAAGACAAAAAGTAGCCAGACGACACAAACAACTATTATCAAAGAAATTCAGAAAGAAACAACAACAGACGGGGCTAAGTCTAGCGACACAACAGCTGCGAGTCAAGGCGCAACAGAAACGAGTAGCGCTAGTTCGGACACCACGCAGTCTAGCAATACATCAAGCGATACTAGCTCTAGTCAGACAAGCAGCACAACGACTGACAACGACACAAATACAACTACTTCAAGCTCTAGCAATTAAAAAAGCGGAAGCGAGACAACCAATCAGACCAAGGTCTAGGAGTTGCTCAACTTCCGCTTTTTTATATTTAATTTTATACTCAATGAAAATTAAAAAGTCTGAAAGAGCTTTGATGCATGAACCCTCCCCACGACTCCAACTAGCTTCCAGAATGTTTTTGATGGAGACCTCGTTTTCTTTATCCGCAGACTTTAACAGTCCGGTGGCTAACAAGGTTTGAAACAATTTTCACGGAGCATTATTTCCGATACATTTTCACTTGAAGATACAAGTCATTATAAATTCCCAGCCACTTAGTGCCGAGTTGTTGATAGACTTCTAAGTGCTTCATTGTTTCTTCATCTGGGTAAAAGGCTTTGTCCTCTTGAATTTCTTTTGGCAGCATCGCCTTAGCAGGCATGTTAGGCGTTGAGTAGCCAACATATAAAGCATTTTTATAGGCATTTTCAGGTCTTAACATAAAGTTAATAAATTGATAAGCAGCTTTTTTATTTTTAACTGTTTTAGGAATGACAATATTGTCAAACCAAAGATTGCTGGCTTCTGTTGGAACAACATAGCGAAGTTTGTCGTTTTTCTCTAACATTTGCCGTGCTTCTCCTGAAAAACTAACGCCAATCGCCGCATTGTTTTGAATCATATAGCCTTTCATCTCGTCTGCTACAATGGCTTTGATATTCGGTGTCAACGTATAAAGCTTATCAACTGCTTCTTGTAATTGCTTAGTATTTTTAGAATTGAGGCTATAACCTAAAGCATTTAGCCCGACACCCATTACCTCGCGCGCTCCATCAATCATCATAATAGAGTTTTTATACTCAGATCGCCACAAGTCACTCCAATGATTAGGTGCTGTTTTGACCAATTCCGTGTTGTAGACAATGCCAAGCGTTCCCCAAAAGTAAGGAATAGAGTATTTATTTTGGGGATCAAATGATTGATTTAAAAACCGATTTCCAATATTTTCTAAGCCTTTAATCTGAGAATGATCCAGCTTTTCTAATAAGTGCTCCGACATCATTTTTGAAATCATGTATTCACTGGGAATAGCAATATCGTAGGTTGTCCCGCCCTGCTTAATCTTCGTGTACATGGATTCGTTAGAATCAAAGGTTTCATATTGGACTTGGACACCGGTTTCTCTGGTGAACTTCGTCAGCAACTCTGGATCAATGTAGTCTCCCCAATTGTAGATGACCAATTTGTCACCATTCCCGCTTTTTGTCCGACTTTCAATATGATAGCTCACTCCCCAAAGGACAAGGATAATGGCAACAATGCCCATTAAAAATGAATAGAGCTTTTTCATGCTTCATCCTCCTTCTCACGAGAAATAAAGTAATAGCCAATTACCAAAAGAATACTGAACAGAAATACCAAAGCTGAAAGAGCATTGATTTCTAGGGAAATTCCTTGCCGAGCACGCGAGTAAATCTCAACCGACAAGGTTGAAAAACCATTTCCTGTCACAAAGAACGTCACAGCAAAGTCATCTAGAGAGTAGGTGAAAGCCATAAAGTAACCGGCAATGATAGCTGGCGTCAGATAAGGCAGCATGATTTCCTTGAGCATCTGAACTTGGCTTGCTCCTAAATCATAGGCCGCCTTAATCATGTCATCATTCATCTCTTTTAACCGTGGCAATATCATCAAGACTACGATAGGAATTGAAAAGGCAATATGACTCGCCAAAACGGATAGAAAACCTAATTGAAATTTGATAGTTGTAAAAAGAATTAAGAAACTTGCCCCAATCATGACATCTGGCGCTACCATAAGGATATTATTAACCGATAAAAAGGCGTTCTGGTATTTCTTTTTGGCTTGATAAATATAAATGGCACCAAATGTTCCGATTGCTGTTGCGATCAAAGAAGATAGAAAGGCTAAGAAAAAAGTTTGTGCTAAAATGAGCATTAGGCGAGTATCACTGAACATATTTTGAAAATGCGTCAGACTAAAGCCTATAAACTTGTTCATATCATCGCCAGCATTGAACGCATAGCCAATCAAATAAAAAATCGGCAAATAAAGAATTAAGAAGACGACTGTTAAATAAATACTAGCAGTTTTTTTCATCGCTCTCCCCTTTCTTTCGTTGCCCACATGATAACGAGCATGGCTACAATCAAGACAACACCAATGGTTGAGCCCATGCCCCAATTTTGTGTAGTCAGAAAATGCTGCTCAATGGCTGTACCTAGCGTAATAACACGATTGCCACCGATCAAACGCGTCAGCATAAAAAGACTGAGACTGGGAATAAAGACTGACTGCACACCACTTCTAACGCCATTCATAGATAAAGGAAAAACGACACGACGGAAGGTTTCCCAACGATTGGCACCAAGATCATAGCTGGCATTGATCAGATTTTGGTCCATGTCCTCTAAAACATTAAAAATCGGCAATATCATAAAGGGCAGTTCAATATAACTGGCTACAAAAATAAAAGAGAAATCTGTAAACAGGATTTGCTGAGGACCAATCCCAATAAAATTTAAAAATTGATTGACAGAGCCATTTTGCCCGAAAATCCCAATAAAAGCATAAGCTTTGAGAAGGAGATTGACCCAGGTCGGCAAGATAATGAGCATCAACCAAAGCTGTCTGTGTTTTAATTGCGTCAATAAAAATGCCGTTGGGTAACTGATTACTAAAGTGACAACTGTGATAATCCCCGCATATAAAACAGAGTTCAAACTCATTTTGAGATAAGTCAGATTTTGCGAAGCGAAGTAAGTCTTGTAGTTTTCAAGGGTAAATTGACCTTCGACATTGAAAAATGACTGCCAAACAATCATGGCAACAGGCGCCAATACAAATAATAATATCCAAAGAATATAAGGAGCAACAAAAAGATTAGAGGTTGTTTTCTTCATCGCGTTCCTCCTCAATGGCATTGATTAAGCCTGCTTCTTGCTCTTCCATTTCGACATATTCTTCAATCCGAGCGTCAAACTCTTCCTCTGTTTCATTGAGACGCATGATATGAATATCTTCTGGTTCAAAGTCCAGACCAATTTCTTCTCCGACAATGGCTTTGCGAGTCGAATGAATCATCCACTCATTGCCCAAGCCATCATAAGCGATGATTTCATAATGCACTCCGCGGAAGAGCTGCGTATCAACCTTAACTTGTAGTTTTCCTTCTTCCGGAAGTGTAATCCGTAAATCTTCTGGACGAATGACGACTTCCACCTGCTCATTAGGACGCATTCCTCCATCAACAGCTTCAAATCGTTTGCCATTAAATTCGACCAAATAGTCTTCAATCATCTTGCCAGGAAGAATATTGGATTCCCCGATAAACGTCGCTACAAAGTGATTGATAGGTTCATCATATATATCAACAGGTGTCCCTGACTGCACAATCTCTCCGTCATTCATCACAAAAATCCAGTCGCTCATAGCCAGCGCTTCTTCTTGGTCATGGGTGACAAAGACAAAGGTAATCCCCAGACGCTGTTGCAATTCCCGCAATTCATACTGCATGTCTGTCCGCAACTTCAAATCTAGTGCAGACAAAGGCTCATCTAGCAAAACCACACGCGGTTCATTGACAATAGCTCGCGCAATAGCAACCCGCTGACGCTGACCACCAGAAAGTTTGCGAATAGAGCGTTTCTCAAAACCGTCCAAACGTACCATTTTCAAGACTTCCGCAACCCGACGTTCTACTTCTTGTTTTTCAACTTTACGCAAACGCAACGGAAATGCCACATTTTCAAAAACAGTCATGTGCGGAAAAAGGGCATAGGACTGAAACACCGTATGCACATCACGTTTGTTGGTCGGAATATCGTTGATTCGGACGCCATCAAGAAAAACATCACCGCTTGAAGCATCTAACAAGCCAGCGATGATATTTAGAATGGTTGATTTTCCTGATCCAGATGCGCCTAGAAGTGTGTAAAATTTGCCTTCTTCTAACTCAAAATTGATGTCCTTTAAAACGACTGTATTGTTATCTTCAAAAACTTTTGATACGTTTCTAAATTCAATGATTGGTTTGTTCAATTGCCATAAATTCCTTCTTTTTCATAGATTGACAGATTAAAGTCTTGTCCTGACTGATTTTTTTAGAGAATAATATGAATGTTGCCACTAGAGACACTCATTTCTCCCCAATAATTCGGACTTCTCTTTCCAAAGTCACACCAGAATGAGCTTTCACTGTCTCAATCACATGTGCAATCAAATTTTCATAATCTGCTGCAGTTCCATTATCAACATTGACCATAAAACCTGCATGCTTTGTAGAAACTTCTACCCCACCAATGCGATGCCCTTTTAAATTTGCTTCACTAATCAATTGCCCTGCGAAATGCCCTACCGGACGTTTAAAAACAGAGCCACAAGAAGGATACTCTAATGGCTGCTTCAATTGACGAAGGTGGGTCAAACGTTCCATTTCTTGACGAATCACACGGTGCATTCCTGGTGCTAAGGCAAACTTAGCAGAGATCACCACATCACCTGTCTGTTGAACATAGGAACGACGATAGCCAAATTTCATGTCTTGAGCACTAATATTTTTGATTTCTCCATCCCGTGTCAACACTTTACAAGAAAGTAAAATATGCGAAATTTCACCACCATAAGCGCCAGCATTCATAAAGACAGCTCCACCAATGCTCCCTGGAATCCCGCAAGCAAATTCAAAACCTGTCAGGCTATGATGAAGTGCAATATGAGTCGTTTCGATAAGATTAGCACCCGCTTCTGCTTCAATGGTGTAGCCATCCACTGCCACTCCATTTAATTTGTCAAACATAATGACAAAACCACGAATACCACCATCGCGAACGATGATATTGCTAGCATTCCCTAGTACCATCCAAGGAATCTGCTCCCGATTAGCAAATTTCACCACTCGTGCCAATTCATAGCGATTTCGCGGGAAAACCAAATAATCAGCAGCTCCACCTACTTTGGTATAAGTGTATTGTTTCAAAGGTTCATCAAAACGGATATCAATTCCGTTTAATTCTGATTTTAACATTTCTAAAGTTGACATTTTTTCTCTCTCTTAAACAAAATTCAATCTATTATACCAAATTTAGCAAATATTTACGATAAATTGAAGAAAAATATTCTTTCAAAAAAGGTCCAAATCATGGCTGAAGCCTTTATTATAGGTTTCCCAAACTATTTAAAAAGTGGATTGAAATCGCGATGTTTGTAAAATCACAATTTGAACTCCACTTTACTTTTAAATTTTTGTTTTTTCTTTACTCAAGCTCCATGTATTTTCGATATAATTAATGAACTTTATGAGTGTTGCTCGATCGCCCTCGAATGCAATGAGATAAACTTTCTCGTCTTTTTTGAAAATCCAACTAATCAAGTATTGACCTGATTTCATTATAACATTGACTTGATAAGCTTCGTTACCTGCAACCGTGCTTTTTGAACCCCAAATTTTCTTTACGCCTGCATTGTTTTGCCAATTGTAGTAAATGCGATTAGCAATCGTTTGTGCCGTAAATTCTTCTCTTTCTTTGATGTTGGCTTTTTCTTTCGTATAGCCATTCATGGTCACAATATTATAGGCAGAACCATCTGTATATTGAATACTATCGTCACCATTTACATCAGTAAACTTCACCCACTTTTTAGGAATATCAATATAACCGTAATCATCCGAACCAACACGTTGCATTTCTTCCATCTTCACATCTTTTTTCGTAGCATTTGATGAACTTGAGCTACTGCTTTCTTTTGCAGAGACTCTACTTGACGAAGATGACTGTTGTGATGATTTTGGTTTATTCCCTCCGCTTGAACTACATGCTTCTAGTGTAAAGATAAGGAGTACCGCTAAAAATAAAATCAGCCAGCTCTTTTTCTTCTTCATAACTAATTCCTCCTATCTTTTTATTTTAGCATATTTATTTAGAGTTCACAATTATTTCACGACACAAGAAAAGAGAGCATTCAACTCTCTTTATAACTTTTGTACATATCACTCATCATCCATGCTGAGGACGCTGAGGAACGCTTCCTGAGGCACTTCAACAGATCCGATTGCTTTCATCCGCTTCTTACCAGCCTTTTGTTTTTCCAAGAGCTTACGTTTACGAGAGACATCTCCACCATAACATTTGGCAAGTACATTTTTCCGTAGAGCTTTGATGTCTGTCCGTGCCACAATTTTCTGACCGATTGCTGCTTGAATCGGCACTTCAAATTGCTGACGCGGAATAATTTTCTTTAATTTTTCAACAATCAATTTTCCGCGTTCATAGGCAAATTCCTTGTGAACAATGAAGCTAAGAGCGTCTACTTTGTCGCCATTAAGGAGAATATCCATTTTAACGAGACTTGATTTGCGGTATTCTGAGATTTCATAGTCAAAGCTAGCATAGCCACGAGTTGAGGATTTTAGTTTGTCAAAGAAGTCAAAGACAATTTCTGCCAACGGGATTTGGTAGATGACATTGACTCGATTTTCATCGATATAGTCCATGGTCACAAAGTCACCGCGTTTACGCTGAGCCAATTCCATGACTGCTCCGACAAATTCCTGCGGCACCATAATCTGTGCTTTGACATAAGGCTCTTCAATGGAATCAATCTTGGTCGGTTCTGGAAATTCGCTCGGATTGGAAACATCAAGGGCTTCGCCGTCTGTCATATTAACCTTGTAGATAACCGACGGTGCCGTCATAATCAAGTCAATATTAAACTCTCTCTCCAAACGTTCCTGAATCACATCCATGTGGAGCAAACCAAGGAAACCACAACGGAAGCCAAAACCTAGTGCCTGAGACGTTTCGGGTTCAAATTGTAGACTGGCATCATTAAGCTGAAGTTTTTCCAAAGCTTCCCGCAAATCATTATATTTATTGGATTCAATCGGGTAAAGACCAGCAAAAACCATTGGGTTCATTTGCTTGTAGCCATGAAGTGGTTCATCTGCTGGATTATTCGCCAAGGTTACTGTATCGCCAACCCGAGTATCCTGAACAGTCTTGATAGAAGCCGCAATATAGCCAACATCACCCGTTGCGAGAAAATCTCGTCCAACGGCTTTTGGAGTAAAAATACCAACTTCGGTCACATCAAAAATCTTGCCATTGCTCATCAGCTGAATAGTATCGCCCGGTTTGACCACTCCGTCCATCACGCGCACTTGCAAGATAACTCCACGATAAGCATCATAAACCGAGTCAAAAATAAGAGCCTTGAGTGGTGCAGTCACATCTCCTGTCGGTGCAGGAACTTTCTCTACGATTTGCTCTAAGATTTCTTCAATCCCGATACCAGCTTTAGCCGAAGCCAACACAGCTTCACTTGCGTCCAAACCAATGACATCTTCAATCTCAGTCCGCACCCGCTCTGGGTCAGCAGCTGGAAGGTCAATTTTATTGATAACCGGCAAAATTTCTAAATCATTATCCAAGGCGAGATAGACATTGGCTAAAGTTTGTGCTTCAATGCCTTGTGCTGCATCAACCACCAAAACAGCCCCTTCACAAGCTGCTAAAGAACGAGAGACTTCATAGGTAAAATCCACGTGTCCTGGTGTGTCAATCAAGTGAAAAATGTAAGTTTCACCGTTCTTGGCAGTATAGTTGAGTTCAATCGCATTGAGCTTAATGGTAATGCCCCGCTCCCGCTCCAAATCCATGCTATCCAAAAGCTGAGCCTGCATTTCTCGACTCGAAACCGTCTCCGTTGCTTCCAAAATTCTGTCTGCCAAAGTTGATTTACCGTGATCAATATGCGCAATAATAGAGAAATTTCGAATCTTCTCCTGCCGTTTTTTTAATTCATCTAAGTTCATTTTTCTCATCCTTTTCGGGTATTCTATTTATTATAACATAAGGCAGGTGACTTTTACCAGTCTTGAAAAAGCGTTCCATATCCCGTTTCATTTGTGATATAATAAAAGCAAATACATTTACAGAAATGAGGGTGCTATGATTAAATTAATCGCATTAGATATGGATGGCACACTTTTAAATAGCCAAAAGGAAATTCCCCAAGCACATATTGATGCTATTCATGAGGCAGTTGAAAACGGAGTAAAGCTCGTTCTTTGTACAGGTCGTCCCTTGGTCGGAGTGAAACCTTACTATGAACAACTAGGATTGAGTGGAGAAAACGAATATGTCATCATCAATAACGGCTGCTCTACTCATCAAACCAAGGATTGGAATCTTGTTGCTTGGAAAGAGTTGAGTGTGGAAAACATTCTTTACTTGGATACAATTGCCAAGCAAACTCCTGCCCAATTGACTCTTTTTGATGAAGAACGTTATTTAGTGGTAGACGAAAAGCCAAGTGAGCTAGTCACCTATGACGCTAGTCTTGTTTTTACAACTCCCACAGAAATCAGCCTCAAAGAAGCTATTAGCGGCAAGAATATCATGTTCCAAGCTATGTTTCTAGCACAGCCTGATGAATTAGACACCTTTGAAAAGCAATTTGCAAGCCAGATTTGCCAGCATTTCAGCGGTGTTCGTTCCCAACCAGTCATTTACGAAGCTATGCCCAAAGGCACTACTAAAGCGACTGCTCTTAGGGAATTAGCTCAACGATTAGATATCAACCCCCAAGAAATTATGGCAATCGGTGACGCCAATAATGACATCGAAATGCTAGAGTTTGCAGGTCTTGGTGTGGCTATGGGAAATTCCAGTGATTATGTAAAAAAACTCGCTGATTACGTTACAGATAGCAATGATGAAAACGGTGTTGCCACAGCTATTGAAAAACTCATTTTGAATAACTAATAGGATGAATCATGAGCTTCTTTTCAAGTTCATGATTTTTATTGAAACATATTGTCATTCTTTCACTATTTGTAGATAGCCTTCCCTCCAAAAATATGATACACTAATTACATCTATGCAAAAAGGAGAACTTATGAACTACCCTACTCTTTTAGAACGTTTTTTGACTTATGTAAAAGTAAATACGCGTTCAGATGAACATTCTACGACGACACCAAGCACACAAAACCAAGTAGATTTTGCCAATAACATCCTCATTCCTGAAATGAAACGCGTTGGCTTGGAAAATGTCTACTACTTACCTAACGGCTACGCTATCGGCACTCTTCCTGCAAATGACCCAAGTTTCATACGCAAGATCGGTCTCATTTCCCACATGGACACCGCAGACTTCAATGCAGAAAGTGTCAATCCGCAAATCATTGAAAATTATGACGGTGGCGTGATTCCGCTAGGACAATCTGGTTTTAACCTTGACCCTGCTGATTTTGATAGTCTGAAAAAATATAAGGGACAAACCTTGATTACAACTGATGGAACGACTCTTCTCGGCTCTGATGATAAATCAGGTATTGCTGAAATTATGACAGCCATTGAGTATTTAACAGCTCATCCTGACATCAAGCACTGCGAAATTCGAGTTGGCTTTGGTCCAGATGAAGAAATTGGTGTCGGAGCTGACAAGTTTGATGCGACAGATTTCGATGTAGATTTCGCTTATACGATTGACGGTGGACCGCTCGGTGAACTTCAATTTGAAACCTTTAGCGCAGCCGCAGCTGACATTACTTTCCAAGGACGCAATGTCCACCCAGGCACTGCCAAAGGACAAATGATCAATGCTCTGCAATTAGCCATTGACTTTCATAATCAATTGCCAGATGGTGCTCGTCCAGAGCTGACAGATGGCTACGAGGGTTTCTATCACCTTATGAATGTAGAAGGAACTGTCGAAGAAGCAAAAGCAAGTTATATCATTCGTGACTTCGACACAGCAACTTTTGAGCAACGCAAAGAACTGATGCGCTCTATTGCCGATAAGATGAATACAACGCTTGGAGGCGAACGTGTTCAGTTAGAGCTTAAAGATCAATACTACAATATGCGCCAAGTCATTGAAAAAGACATGACACCTATCAATATTGCAAAGGCTGTTATGGACAAATTGGACATCAAATCGATTATCGAACCTATTCGTGGCGGAACAGACGGCTCAAAGATTTCCTTTATGGGGATTCCAACACCAAATATCTTTGCTGGCGGAGAAAACATGCATGGACGCTTTGAATATGTCAGTCTGCAAACAATGGAACGCGCCGTTGATACTATTATTGGTATCGTTTCTTACAAAGACTAACATTCCATAACTCTATCAAAAAACTGCAACTCTCATCAAAGCTGAGTTGCAGTTTTAATTTATCTTCTGCGAATGTATTGCACCATTCTAAAAGTTAAAAATGCTAGTAAAATAATAGCTACGAGCCAGATTGTTTTCAACAAATAAAATTGTATCAAATAAGTGGAAACAATGGCTCCTGTCACAAAACTTCCTAATAAAGCAACGAAGAAAATACCTTCCGCTAAGTAAGCTTTTTCTTTTGTCCGCACATAAGTACCAAAAGCAACCATCGTTTTTTTGATATTGCCCGTCATAAAGGAATTATTGTAGACAATACCGTCCACTTCACCAAAAGCTGTTGCCACCAACCCCATACAAAAACCAATCGGTGGAACAATGAAAAGGTTGGACACAGTTACTGATAGAAATCCTGTAAGCCCACAAACCAAAATCAGTGGAAGAATGCTGGATAAGCGCCATAAAGAATTTTCAAAGTTATTTTTGAAAATAGTTAGCACAAAAATGCCTAGCATAAAAGCCAGCATCGTTGCTAACTTCACTTCTATTTCTCCTGTCTCATGATGAATCAATTCAACTGACAAGAAAACAACGTTTCCTGTTTGGCCCGCAACCAATGTCCCGCCTCTTTCAATAAATGTATAAGCATCAATAAATCCCGCACAAAAAGTCAGCAGACCGGCAAAAAATTTCGAGCGCGAATGAAACTCTCTTTTTCTTTTTACATTATTTATCATCATCACCTAAAAAGTCTAGCAATTCCTCACTAGACTTCCTTTCTATTGCTCTCTTGCTTCCTGCAAGATTTTTTCAATTTTCGTTGTAATCAAGTCAATTGCTACTGTGTTAGAAGCTCCTTCTGGAATAATCACATCCGCATAGCGTTTTGTCGGCTCGATAAATTGATGATACATAGGCTTTACCACACCTAGATACTGCTCAATGACACTATCTAAACTACGTCCACGCTCATCCATATCTCGCTTAATCCGACGAATAATCCGAACATCATCATCCGTATCCACAAAAATCTTAATGTCCATTAAATCACGTAAGCGTTTGTCCTCTAAAACCAGAATTCCTTCTACAATAAAGACATCTTGTGGATCTTGACGATACGTTTTATCACTGCGTGTATGAGCTGTATAATCATACGTCGGAATATCTACTGGACGTCCTGCCAACAATTCCTTGATTTGCGCAATCATCAAATCTGTATCAAAAGCAAAAGGGTGGTCATAGTTGGTCTTAATTCGCTCTTCAAACGTCAAATGTGACTGATCCTTATAATAAGAATCATGCTCAATCATAGAAATCTTTTCATTTGGGAAATTTGACAGAATGGCTCTTGAAACACTCGTCTTACCGCCACCAGAACCACCTGTTACGCCAATAATAATCGGTCTATTTTGCATTATTCACTCCATTTTTTATCATCTTATCTATTTTACACCAAATCATGATATAATGAAAGAGGTAAATTAAAATAAATGACAAGACAAAAAATAAGGAGAAAACGATGTTAAAACTCGGAACGATTGGAACAGGAGACATTGTTCACCAATTTGTCAAGGCTGCTCATTCGACAAAAGAGTATCAATTGACTACGGTATATTCACGGACGATACAAGCTGCTCAAGCATTTGCCAGTCATTATGAAAATGTAGATTGCCACACAGATATGGCTGATTTTTTAACTAGTGATATAGACATTGTCTATATTGCAAGCCCTAATTCTCTGCATTTCCCACAAGCAAAAGCTGCTATTTTAGCTGGCAAACATGTGATTGTGGAAAAGCCCGCTGTTTCCCGCCCAGAAGAATGGGCTGAATTGGTAGCATTGGCGCAAGAACAGCATGTTTATATCTTTGAAGCGGCTCGAAATTATCATGAGCAATCATTTGATGTCATTTCAGATTTTCTCAAAAATAAAACGATCCTTGGAGCACATTTCACCTATGCGAAGTATTCTTCCAAAATGCCAGCTCTGTTAGCTGGACAAGAGCCAAACGTCTTTTCTGCTAAGTTTTCAGGCGGTGCTCTAATGGACTTAGGTATCTATCCTGTCTATGCAGCCATACGACTTTTTGGAGCACCAGAAAATGCTTATTACACCGCTCAGCAGTTACCAAATACCGTTGATCTAAATGGAGTAGGAAGTTTAATCTATCCAGAATTTCAAGTGACTATCCAAACCGGAAAAAATATCAATAGCTTTTTCCCTGCTGAAATTTACACAACAGACGGTACGCTAACCTTAAATTCAATCGAATTCATCACTTCTGCTGTTTTCCAAAATCTAAACAAGGAGAAAACAACTCTTGAAATCACACGCTCTTCTCACACCATGGCTGAAGAAGCCAAACGATTCGCTCAAGTATTGAGCGGTGAGATAAAACAAGAAATTTACCAAAACTGGTTAGACGCTGCTGCAACCGTGCATAAAACTCTGTTTAGCATGCGACAAGATGCCGGTATTAGATTTGAGGCTGATCATGACAACAACTAATTTCCCTCAAAGTTGGCAAGACCAACTCACCAAACTTGGCTTTGAGCATTTAACTCCCATTCAAGAGCAACTCTTTCAACCTATTACAGACGGTGAAAATGTCCTTGGGATAAGCCCTACCGGAACTGGAAAAACACTTGCCTACCTTTTCCCAACTCTTCTAAAACTAAAACCTAAGAAATCCCAGCAATTACTTATCTTAGCTCCCAACACTGAGTTAGCTGGACAGATTTTTGACGTTACTAAAACGTGGGCTGAACTACTTGACTTAACAGCTCAACTCTTTCTATCTGGTTCCAGTCAAAAACGACAAATTGAACGATTAAAAAAAGGTCCTGAAATTCTCATTGGTACGCCAGGACGCATTTTTGAACTCATCAAACTAAGAAAAATCAAAATGATGAATGTTGATACAATCATTCTGGATGAATTTGATCAACTGCTTAGCGATTCGCAATATCATTTCGTTCAGCAGATCCTGCACTATGTACCACGTGAACATCAATTGATTTACATGAGTGCGACTGCTAAGTTTGACCAAGACAAGCTTGCTGAAAATACTCCCCAAATCAAACTGGAAGATCAACAACTTGACAATATTCAACATTTTTATATGCAAGTCAAGCAGCGCGATAAAGTTGAATGCTTGCGAAAGCTGGCTCAAATCTCAGAATTTCGTGCCCTTGTCTTTTTCAATGCTCTCTCAGACTTAGGAAATGCTGAGGAAAAACTACAATATCGCCAGATTCAGGCCGTGTCTCTGGCAAGTGATGTCAATGTCAAATTCCGCAAAGTCATCTTGGAGCAATTTAAAAACGATGAACTCACACTCTTACTTGCTACCGACTTGGTAGCTAGAGGAATTGACATTGATTCTCTCGAATGCGTCATCAACTATGACCTGCCTCGCGATCTTGAAACCTATACCCACCGTGCTGGACGAACCGGCCGTATGGGCAAAGAAGGCTATGTCATTACATTCGTCAGCCACCCAGAAGAATTAAAAACGCTTAAAAAATATGCTCACGTTCAAGAAATTATCTTAAAAAATCGTGAACTTTATGTAAAATAAAAAGAGTATAGAAAAAGGATAAGAAGTAACCATTTCTATCCTTTTTTCTATCTAATTTGCACCGTAATACAGCTGATGTCCTTCCAATCGATGATTCAGAAGTTCACTAACTGTAACCAAAGTGTACCCATTCTTTTGCAAATATTCAATCACACTCGGCAAGGCATTAATGGTTGTTTGATGAATGTCATGCATTAAAATGATTGATCCTGGACAAGTCTGCTTTTTCACTTGCTCCATGATAGACGCAGTATTGCGATTTTTCCAATCCAAGCTATCCACATTCCACATGATGAAAGACATATCAACAGCATTTCGGATTGTATCGTTGATAGCTCCATAGGGCGGACGCATTATTTTTGGACTCTCTCCGATAACAGCCCGAAGTGCTGCTTGTGTATCCTCAATCTGTTTTTTAGCTTGTTCAAGAGAAAGAGTTGGTAACTGCGGATGACTCCAACTATGATTGCCAATCTCATGCCCCTCATCATGAACACGTTTGATAAGTTGCTCATTTCCAGCTACATTTTTCCCCAACATGAAAAAGGTTCCTTTGACATGGTATTTGGCTAAAATATCCAAAGCCTGCGGTGTCGTTGCTGCATTGGGACCATCGTCAAACGTCAAAGCTACTAATTTTTGCTGTTTTTTAGCTTGATAGGACTGATAAGCTGCCAAATCCTCTCCCTTTAAATAATGTTCATCAATCACCTCATACAAAGCTGATAAGGCAATTTCCATATTTGAAGCTCGTTCATTGTTTTTATAAAATAGCTTGAGTTTTCCTTTTTCATAACTGAATATCCATTGAGAGATATCCTTTGCTTGAAATTCCTGCAGAATCTTCTGCTCTTTTGTTTTATGGAGAGTAGTGATTTGCTGCTGCATTTCTTCTAGCAATATCTTTTTGGCGTGCTCAGCATTTTTAAAAAGTCGATTTAAGCTAAACAATTTATTGTCAGACGACATGTAAAGCGAGTCCAAAACCTCTTCTCTAGCCTTTCCAACTTTCGTAGTCAACACTGGATAAGATAGTCGCTTGATTTCAACTTGCTTTACTCCAGAAAAATTTGTCTCTGTAAAATGACTCACATAAAAAATAAGTTTATCGTATTGCGATACTTGACTTTGTTTATCTAAAAATTTCTGAATATCGGCATTGATTTTCTCTTTAATAACACCAATATCTTGCTTACTCTCTGTTAATGGATAGTAAGACGTAATGAGCCGACTTCCTACACGTCCTGTCTGCTTTCGTACTGAACCCTGATGATATTTTGTATCTGCCTTTTTCAGAACTTGTGAAATTTGTTGATTTAATTTTCTTTCTTGCAGTAATTTTCTAATCCGAAAACTCCCAAAAATAATAATCATTAAAAAAGCAACATTTAGGACAATGAGAAGTATTTTTTTCACTACACTACCTTTCTATCTCGTCTCTTTCGTTTAAAAAAGACTTTACCTACTAAAAAAGGCTAAAATAGTTTCAAGCCTTTCATTTGCAATTATTTACAAACTTATAAAGTTTTTTCTTGAATCACTTCAACTTTATAACCATCCGGATCCTTAATAAAGTAATAATTCGGCTTTGTTCCAGGAAGTCCATTTGGCTGTGTAACCTCATATCCTTTAGCAGTGTGTTCAGCGTGAAGCTGTAGCAAATCAGCCGTACTCAAAGCTACATGAGCAAATCCATCGCCAATTATATAAGGTCCGTGTCCATAATTATAAGTCAATTCTAACTCATACTCATCACCTTCAAGCCCCAAATAAACAATTGTAAATTGATGTTCTGGGAAGTCCTTGCGCCGTAATTCTTTAAATCCAAATGCATCTGCATAAAATGCAATAGATTCTTCTAGATTTTCCACTCGCAAGCACGTATGCAACATTTTCGAAACCATAACATCCTCCTTTGCTTTTTTCCATTATATCCTAAATCACGAATTTTCTCCAGCTTCAGCTATGAAGAAAAAATAAGGAGTGGGATCGAACTAAACAAAAATTTAATCCTATCCCGCTCCTATAAAGTTGCTGAGTTAAAAAACAAATAGCCCTGAGATTTGTTTCGCACATTCTATCTTGCAATCTCAAGGCTCTCCTTTGAACAATCAACCATTGCGTCGTTGGTCTATGACACAGTATAATTTAAGGCTGGAAACATTCTCCCAGCCTATTTTTCATTATTTACCTAATTTTGCTTTAGCTGCATCTGCAAGAGCTGTGAAAGCTGCTGCATCGTTGACAGCTAGGTCCGCAAGCATTTTACGGTTGACTTCAATTTCAGCCAATTTCAAACCGTGCATCAATTGTGAGTATGACAAACCATTCATACGAGCTGCCGCATTGATACGAGTAATCCACAATTTACGGAAATCACGTTTCTTTTGACGACGGTCACGGTATGCATAGTAATAAGAATTCATTACTTGTTCTTTTGCTGTACGGAACAAGATATGTTTTGCACCATAGTAACCTTTAGCTAATTTTAAAATACGTTTACGACGTTTGCGTGATACAACGCCACCTTTAACACGTGCCATTTATATTTCCTCCAATATTTCCTAGAATAATCTGCTACAAAATCTCTTATTTAAGACCTGTCAGCATTGCTTTGATACGTTTGAAATCTCCTGAATGCACCATTGCTGCTTTACGAAGATGACGACGTTGTTTTTTAGTTTTTCCGTGGAAACGGTGAGAAGTGTAAGCACGAAAACGTTTCAAGCCACCAGAACCTGTACGTTTGAAACGTTTAGCTGATGCGCGATGTGTTTTTTGTTTTGGCATGATATTTTTCTCCTTTTTCTAACTTCTGACAGATTACTTTTTGTCAGGGATTGGTGCTAATTGCATGAACATTTGACGTCCATCCATTTTAGCTCTCTGCTCAATAATCGCAATGTCTTGCGTTGCTTGAGCAAAGTCGGCTAATACTTTAGCTCCGATTTCTTTGTGAGTAATCATCCGCCCTTTAAAGCGAATAGAAACCTTCACTTTATTTCCTTTTTCAAGGAACTTGCGTGCGTTGCGAAGTTTTGTATCAAAGTCACCTTTATCAATCGTTGGACTGAGACGAACTTCTTTCACAGTAACAACACTTTGTTTTTTGCGCTGTTCTTTTTGTTTTTTCTGATACTCAAATTTGAACTTTCCGTAGTCCATAATTTTCGCAACAGGTGGTTTAGCTTGTGGTTGAATTAGAACAAGGTCCACATTTGCATCGTCGGCAATTGCTTGCGCTTCGCTAAGTGGTTTAATGCCTAATTGTTCACCATCAAGACCGATCAAACGAACTTCACGCACACGAATTTCATCATTGATGAATAAGTCTTGTTTTGCTATGGTTTTCACCTCTTTTTTATTTTTAGAGAAAAACAAAAGCGGACTTGCTAACGCAAGCCCGCACTACATGATAGTATTTCATTTCTGAAACTTAATCCGTAGAGCCAGACAACGTTAGTCGCAAGGCGAAAAGTTCTCACTTCTGCTTTTCTCAACTTTTATATGATACCAAGTTTTGGATTATTTGTCAAGAATTTTTTTAGCTTTTTCTTCGATAAAAGCCACAACTTTAGCAATTCCAACACCCGTTGTATCAAAATGAATGGCGTCAACTGCTGGTTTTAAAGGAGAAACCGCTCGGTGACTGTCTTTATAGTCCCGCTCTGCAATTTCTTTTTTCAGAGTTTCCAAGTCCGTCGGAATGCCTTTTTCACGATTTTCTTTATACCGGCGCTCAGCTCTTTCGTCAACTGAGGCTACGAGAAAAATTTTTAATTCCGCATGAGGCAATACAACCGTTCCAATATCCCGACCGTCCATAACGATACCGCCTTGAGCAGCAATTTCTCGCTGTAAATCAACCAACTTTTCTCGTACTTCTGGAATTGCAGACACCCAAGAGACATTGTTGGTCACTTCGTTTTCACGAATCGGATGCGTCACATCTACATCTCCGACAAAAACAAGCTGCTCCCCATTTTTATCACGCCCAAAACTAACTGGATAAGTGTCTAATAATGCGATAATTTCAGGCCACTTTTCTGCCGATAAATCATTCTTTAAAGCTAAGTAAGTCGCCGCACGATACATAGCGCCTGTATCCAAGTAAGTGTAGTCGAAATCTTTCGCAATAATCTTGGCAACCGTTGACTTTCCACTTGAAGCCGGACCATCAATGGCGATTTGAATTTGTTTCATTCTATACTCCTACTATACTCCTATCGAATTTTCACCACATCACCCGGATTGGCATACCAAGCACCTGTTGTCATATGAGAAGGATTTAAACGCTCCAATTCAGCGATTGAAATTCCCGCACGCGCAGCAATGGAAGCCTCTCCTTCTCCAGCCTGAACGGTAATCGTTCCTTCTGATGATTGGGTTTGACTGCTATCACTTGTTGCTGCAGAAGAAGCCGAAACACTAGAACTTTCACTAGATTTGCTTGTAGTTTTTGTAGCATTATAAAAGCCCTCTGTTGCTGCCTTTTTGCTGCTTCCGCCAGTTGATAAATAAATCATCATTCCTACAATTGCAATCACCATGATGAAAAAAATAACCGCTAAAATTGTTAACACACGATTGGCCATTGCACCATTCGATTTTTTACTTCTTGTCAATTCTTTTTCTCCCTTGTCGTAAATATCTTCTTCCCATGGTTCCTTTGCCATGACTTCCTCCTTGTATTTTTTCCAAATTCCGATTACAATATGAATATGAAAGTTACACTCATTCCTGAACGGTGCATTGCCTGCGGGCTTTGCCAAACCTACTCTAACTTATTTGATTACCACGACAATGGCATTGTCAAATTTTATCAAGATGATGAATTGCTAGAAAAGGAAGTTCCTGAAACAGCTGATGTTATCGAAGCCATCAAAAACTGTCCTACAAAAGCTCTTAAGAAAGAGTAGTTTTTTTAGGATGAGCATAATAGGTTTCAAAATAGTCTACGTGGGTTAAGTTGTCCATTAGTTCAACCTCTCCTTTAAAATGGTCATTCAAAGCCAAAGCATTTACAAAATATTTTTTAGGCCACTTACGCATACAAAACGTACGGCCTTTTTCTTTGCCATCAAAGAAAAGAGTAATAGAAGTTTTTGTCACTTCTACTTTACGAATTGTTGAAATTTCAATCTTTGAAGGTGTGAATGGATTTGCCGTAGTAATTCTCAAAATCCCGTCATCGTATATAGTGAAATACCTATGTACACCAATCCCTAACAAGACCATAAAGAGAAAGAAAGAGAAAAGAACTAAAAACGGAACTTCTGAACTCTCAAATAAAAATGCAAAACCTATAAAAATCGGAATGACCGATAAAGACCAATAAATGATTAGAAGAGAAAGATCTGGTTGCCAATGATAGCGCAACTGACCAAATATCTTTATCATGTCTACACCTCCTCTTATATAGTTTATCATAAAAAAAAGAAAAATGGGAGTGAGATTGGACAACAAAAGAAAAAATTAAGGAAGTGAAAGAATGCTAGCCCTAATCCCTTATTAAATTAGCCGAAAATGGCAGGTGTGATAGAGATAATCACCTCAACGAAATTGCAAGTAGCTCAACTTCTACTTTCTCAAGATTCAGCCGATAGAGTTAAATCTTATATTTTCATTTTTAATAGATTTCCAATATTTTGGGCTGTCCGGATGAGATTCTCTTCTGCCTTGGCTAGAGTAATAGCCAGAGGTTCAACTTGAGAAATGATCGGAAAAGCAGCTTGAATATTTTCTACTGGAAAATCAGGTAAGTTATCACTTAAACTACCACAAATAGCAATCACAGGAATATTACTAGGCGTCCTTTTGGCTACTCCAATCGGAGCTTTGCCTGCCAGACTTTGTTGATCCATTCGTCCTTCACCCACGATGACTAAATCAGCCTTTTTGATACGATTATCAAAATCAAGCAAATCAAGACAAGTATCAATTCCTGAAACAATTTTTCCATGTGCAAATGTTACCAGACCAGCTGCCATACCTCCTCCAGCGCCTGCACCAGCCAGTGAAAAAATTGCTGGATTAGCCTGTTTATAAAATGTTGCCATTGCCTGATCCACTTGAGAAAATAGCAGAGCGGATAAGCCTTTTTGTCCTCCAAAAACGTATGTTGCGCCGTTTTCACCACAGAGAGGATTCGTGACATCTGTCAAAATCTGGATGTCCAGATTTTCTAAAATTGTAGGAACTTTGTCAGCTGAAATGCGGGCCACACGACCCAACGATGCACCTTTTGCTTGAAGCAAATGATTGTCTTTATCGAAAAATTCATAACCCAGTCCAACTGCCATTCCAATCCCACCATCATTGGTAGCAGAGCCCCCTACACCAATATAAATTTGCCTCACACCTTCCTTGGCTAGATACAAAATTAACTCTCCCAATCCCCTGGTATCAAGAGTCAGAGGATTTCTTTTTTCTGGTGAAATAGAGGCTAAACCAACCAAATCAGCCATTTCAAAGAGAGCTATATCTCCTTTGCGAGCATATTTCATCGAAACAGGTTCTCCGAAAGGCCCAGTTACGATGTGAGTATAAGTGTCTAACTGCAAGGCTGCGATCAAAGCTGTCATCGTTCCTTCACCACCATCTCCAATGGGTAGCAAGTCAAATGTCGCTTCAGGGAGTGCCTTGGAAAATCCTGCTTTTATAGCCTCTGCAACACTTTGGGCTGATAAACTTTCTTTAAAAGAATCTGGTGCAATTAAAATAAGCATGGCTTAGTCCTCACTTTCTATCTCTTCCAAAAGTTTTATGACTTGATACAAGTTCGTTTGATTGATTTGATACGGCGCTTGTTCTCTCACAAGAGGCTTGGCGTTAAAAGCAATCCCGATTCCTGCCGTCAATATCATTGGGAGGTCATTGGCACCGTCTCCTACAGCAATGGTTTGAGCAAGAGTCAAATTGTTTTCCTCTGCCCATTGTCTTAACATTGCTTTTTTGACTTCTTTTGTGACAATTGTTCCTAAAACCTTACCTGTTAGCTTACCGTCTTTCACTTCTAAACGATTAGCTTTTACGTAATCTACATTCAATTTCGCAGCTAATTCGTCTACCATCTCATGAAAGCCACCTGATACAACGCCAACCTTGTATCCACGCTGATGCATGTCTTCTATCAACTGTTGAGCTCCTTTTGTAAAATGAATTTGCTTAGAAACTTGTTTAAAAATTATTTCAGGAAGTCCTTTGAGCAAGGCCACGCGTTCTATCAGAGCTGTCTCAAAATCATATTCCCCTTGCATAGCCCGTTCTGTAATGGCTGCGACTTGCTCACCAACTCCTGCTGCAGCACCTAGCAAATCAATTCCTTCTTCTCTAATCAAGGTACTGTCCACATCCAGTACCAATAACCCTCTTGTTTTCACGTCATCACCTCATATATTGCTTGTATTATATAAAAAATTGATTGACAAAACAAGTTGCAATAGAAAGAAAAAAGCCTCGTTTGCTGTACAAACAAGAGCTTCTTTACTTTATTCAATACCAATTTCAGTACGTACAATATCTGCAATTGTATCAACGTAATAGTCTACTTCTTCGTGGCTTGGTGCTTCTGCCATGACCCGTAAAAGTGGTTCTGTCCCGCTTGGACGAACAAGAATGCGACCATTGCCAGCCATTTCCGCTTCCATTTTTTCAATCACCGCTTTAATGGCAGGCACTTCCATGGCCTTGTCCTTCATGCTGTTTTCAACACGGATATTGACCAATTTTTGTGGATAAATCGTTACTTCCGATGCTAATTCAGACAAAGGCTTGCCTGTTTCTTTCATCACTTTTGTCAATTGAACAGCTGTCAGCTGACCGTCACCCGTCGTATTATAATCCATGATAATCACGTGACCGGATTGCTCACCGCCCAGATTGTAACCAGATTTGCGCATTTCTTCTACAACGTAGCGGTCACCAACAGCTGTAATCACCTTGTTAATGCCTTCGCGATCCAAAGCCTTATGGAAACCAAGGTTTGACATAACGGTTGTTACGATTGTATTTTGAGCAAGCAAACCTTTTTCAGAGAGATATTTACCAATGATATACATAACTTTATCGCCATCAACAATCTCACCGTTCTCATCAACTGCAATCAAGCGGTCGCTATCTCCGTCAAATGCCAGACCAAGTGCTGAACCTGATTCACGGACTGTTTCTTGCAATTTTTCAGGATGTGTAGAGCCAACATTCAAGTTGATATTTAGCCCATCTGGATTTTCCCCGATGACTGTCAATCTAGCTCCCAAATCCGCAAATACTTGGCGAGCACTGGTTGAAGCAGCACCATTTGCTGTATCAAGAGCAACCTTCATGCCGTCCAAATCAAGACCAGTGGATACGAGATATTGTTGATATTTGCGCAGTCCTTCTGGATAATCCATAAGAGTTCCTAAACCTTCAGCACTTGGGCGTGGTAGATCATCTTCTTCGGCATCAAGTAGAGCTTCAATTTCTAATTCACGCTCATCGTCCAATTTATAGCCGTCGCCACCAAAGAATTTAATACCGTTGTCAAGCGCTGGATTGTGGCTAGCTGAAATCATGACACCAGCACTTGCTTTCTCAGATTTCACCAGATAAGCCACACCTGGTGTTGCGATAACCCCAAGCTTGTAAACACGGATTCCAACCGATAAAAGTCCTGCTATTAATGCACTTTCCAGCATTTCTCCTGAAATACGTGTGTCACGTCCTACAAAGACGCGCGGCACATCTTTCTCATGTTGGCTCAATACATAGCCACCAAATCGCCCTAATTTAAACGCCAATTCTGGCGTTAATTCCACATTTGCTTCTCCACGAACTCCGTCCGTTCCGAAATATTTTCCCATTTTTATAAAATCCTTTCAATACTTTTATTTGGATGACGAGCTTGAGGAGCTCGAAGATGAATTTGCTGATTTAACAGTGATTTTTATAGATGTTTCATAAGGTGTAATGACGCTTGGCAAAACTGTGCCATTTGCATCAACTGCCTGTAATGGGGCATTTCCTGAATAGTTAGCGGATATTTTTTCACTAGTTGGCACTACCGCTTCTACATGATCGACCTTAGCCAGCGTATCTTCGTCGCTTGTAACAGTTACCTTACTGTCACCAACCGTCACGCGATCAACCATCAACCCATCTGCTAACTGGGCTGAACTGATAGTTGTTTTCACTTCGACTGTCTTGCTTGCTTTCTTGCCAACTTTCACTGTAATCTTAGCCGGTGTAACAGTCGCAGTCAACCCACTTGGTAAATTTTTAATAGCTAAAGGTACCTCTCTTGTTCCTTCCGTAGCTTTTGTCAAATCTGCCACAACCTTGAATTTTCGTGTACTTTCTTGCATTTCACTGGCAAGGGTTACACGGTTAGAGCCTGTCAGCACCACCGACACTTCAGATGAAAATCCACTGATAAAATATTTTTCACTATTGTATTTAATATCAATTGGTACACTAGGCAAGGTGTTGGTATAGGTTTCAGAAGTTGTTTGTCTAGCATTTGAATTATTTTGGTAATTTGTCGTGGTGGCGTAAATAAATAAAACACCCGCAAAAAAGATGGAAGAAATGATGTACCAAATCTGTTTACGATTTGTCATGTTTCCAACCTCCTAGCACACGATTTCTAAATGGTAATTTTGGTGGTTCATCTGAAATCAGTACTTTCCGCAATTCTGCTTCAAATTCCTCTAATGTCAAATTATGCTTGAAAACTCCATTATGTGTGATAGAGATACCTCCAGTTTCCTCCGATACTACAAAAGTAAGGGCATCGGACACTTCTGACAGACCGATTGCCGCGCGGTGACGTGTCCCAAATTCCTTAGAAATCCCTGTATTTTCTGTGAGCGGAAGATAAGCGCAAGAAACAGCTATTTTATTGTCTCTTACAATGACAGCACCGTCATGCAGCGGTGTATTGGGAATGAAGATATTGATTAACAACTCACCTGATACATCGGCATCTAAAGGAATCCCTGTTGCAATGTATTCTTGTAAGGTTCTGCTACCTTGGATAGCAACGAGAGCCCCAATTTTCCGCGGACTCATATAATCCACTGCTTTGACAAATGCCTGCACCATTCTTTCTTCTGAGCTAATGGGTGCTGTCGAAAACAAATCGGTAGCACGCCCCAGCCTTTCCAGACCTGTACGAATCTCAGGTGTAAAAATCACAACCGCCGCAATAACTCCATAGGTAATGACTTGATTAATCAACCAAGAAACCGTTGTTAAACCAATGGCATTGGCAAGAATCTGAGCCAGCACAAAGATTAAAACCCCTCGAACGAGAATCATAATTTTAGTACCAGCGATTGCTTTTGTAAAATAAAATAAAATCCAAGCAACCAGTGCAATATCGATAATATTGGTAACAATACTCCAAGGACTAGAAAATAAACTAGACCAATATTGGAGATTAGACAATTGCTGAAAATTCATTTTCAGTGTCCTCTCTTTCTCAACCTAAAAACGTTCTTGACTATTATATCACTTTTCAAAATATTTTTCTGTAACCTTCTTTACTTTTTTATGATAAAATATTTCTTATGAAGATAAATACATTATTTGGCAAACTTGTAGGAAAATCCTCCCATTTTGTGTTAAGCAAATTGGGACGCGGATCGACCTTGCCCGGAAAGCTTGCTCTGAAATTTGACAACGACATTTTAAACACACTAGCGCGTGACTACGAAGTGGTGGTAATCACAGGAACCAATGGTAAAACTCTGACTACTGCTCTTACAGTTGGAATCCTCAAAGAGGCTTTTGGCGAAGTTGTGACCAATCCCAGCGGAGCCAATATGATTAGCGGGATTGCGACGACTTTTCTGACCGCTAAAAAAGGAAAATCCGGCAAGAATATCGCCGTACTAGAAATTGATGAAGCTAGTCTCTCACGCATTTGCGACTACATTAAACCGAGCCTCTTCGTCTTTACCAATATTTTCCGAGATCAAATGGATCGTTACGGAGAGATTTACACGACCTACCAAATGATTTTGGATGCTGCTCAAAAAGTTCTTACGGCAACCGTCTTGCTAAATGGAGACAGTCCACTGTTTAACTCTGTTACTCTCAAAAATCCGGTCCAATATTATGGTTTTGATACCGAAAAAGGTGAGCCAAAGCTGGCTCATTACAATACGGAGGGTATTCTCTGTCCTAAATGTCAGCACATTTTAAAATACAAGCTTAATACCTATGCCAATCTAGGCGATTATATTTGTGAGCACTGTGGCTTTAGGCGCCCTGAATTAGACTACAAACTGACCCAATTGACCAGCCTTCATCACAATAGTTCAGAATTTGTCATTGACGGACAAAGCTATCACATCAATATCGGTGGTCTGTATAATATCTACAATGCTTTAGCTGCCGTTTCCGTTGCTCAGTTCTTTGGAGTTGACCCAACCACTATCAAGACTGGTTTTGACAAGAGCAGAGCCGTTTTCGGACGTCAGGAAACTTTCAAGATTGGAGACAAAGAGTGCACGCTGGTTCTCATTAAAAACCCTGTCGGAGCCACGCAAGCTCTAGAAATGATTAAACTAGCTCCTTACCCATTTAGCTTGTCAGTTCTACTCAATGCTAACTACGCGGACGGTATTGACACGAGTTGGATTTGGGACGCGGATTTTGAGCAGGTTTTAAACATGGATATCCCGCATATGATTGCTGGCGGGGTTCGTCATTCTGAGATTGCCCGACGCTTGCGGGTGACTGGCTATAATGCTGAACAAATCAGTGAAGTAGCTGATTTGAGCCAATTCTTTGAAGAAATTAAAAACCAAGAAACCAAGCATGCCTATATCCTAGCTACTTATACAGCCATGCTAGAATTCCGTGAATTGCTTGCTTCTCATCAAGTCGTCAGAAAGGAGATGAACTAATGGTTTATACATCACTAACTTCTCCTGAAAATCGGGATTATACTTATGATTTGAAGATTGCTCATCTCTATGGCAATCTCATGAATACCTACGGTGACAATGGCAATATTCTCATGCTCAAATATGTAGCTGAAAAGTTAGGCACTCGCGTTCAAATTGATATTGTCTCACTTGAAGATGAGTTTGACAAAGATTACTATGATTTGGCGTTTTTTGGCGGAGGGCAAGACTACGAGCAGACCATTGTGGCACGAGATCTGCCTGCAAAAAAAGATAGCTTGGAAGAATTTATCAATCATGACGGCGTGGTGCTAGCTATTTGTGGTGGCTTTCAGCTTCTAGGTCAATACTACATTGAAGCTTCTGGTCGGCGGATTGAGGGACTTGGAATTATGGGACACTATACTCTCAATCAAAAAAATAACCGCTACATCGGCGACATCAAGATTCATAACGATGAATTTGACGAGACTTACTACGGTTTTGAAAATCACCAAGGACGGACATTCCTATCTGAAGACGAAAAACCGCTTGGCAGAATTATTTATGGGAATGGAAACAACAAGAAGGATCAAAGCGAAGGCGTACACTACAAGAATGTCTTTGGCTCTTACTTCCACGGTCCTATCCTATCCCGAAATGCCAATCTAGCTTACCGCCTAGTGACAACTGCCCTGAAGAATAAATATGGTCAAGATATTCCCCTCGCCAACTACGAAGACATTCTAGCTCAAGAAGTCCCAGAAGAATACGGCGACGTCAAGAGCAAGGCAGAGTTTGAATAGGGATATAAAACACAAAAGGAGACCAATGATGAAAGAAAGAATGTACTACATTTTACTGTTGCTCGCAATCCTCCTAATCGCTGGACTATCTTTGGCTAATATGCAAAGCGTCACCGTTAGCTTTATTCTCTTTCGCTTTAAAATTCCACTGATTCTCTTAATTTTACTCTCTGTCTTACTTGGAGCTATCACTACTATCCTCATCAGCATGCCGAAGAATTTTTCTCTCAAAAATGAATTAGCCAAAGCCAAAAAAGAACTCAAAACAAAAAACTAGGTTGGAAATCCAACCTAGTTTTTTGAAGACATTCTTAAAAAATTCGGATTTTACTTTCGGACACATCTTTTTTTGTCAAAATCCTCTTGTCCGAAAATCGGACGACATTATTTTTTCAAAAAAGCTTTGTCCGAAACAAGAATGTTCGGAATTTTCTCTAAAAATCTCTTTCCGAAAACTGGACAAAACCATTTCCCCCTAAAACTTCTCGTCCGCATGTGGAAAATGGCAAATTACTTAAAAGTTGCTTCGTTCTTCATGAAGGACGAGGTTTTTTGCTCAAAAAACTCTCATCCCCATTTTGAACGTTCGAGATTTACTCTCATGGAAGAATTTCTCCGCTTCGGATGAACTTTCTTGACTTAAAAATAGTTCGCTCACACCTGTTCTGCCACTTCTCCCCACTCTGTCATGGCTGCTTCCTGTCGTTCAGTCAGCTGGTCTAGCTTCTGCTGAAACTCCATGAGCTCGCTCGCATCATTGGTTTCCTGCATAGCTGTAGTCAACTCGGTCGTTTGCGTCTCAAGTTCTTCGATTTCAGCTTCTAACTGCTCCAAACGGCGAGCTAATTTCCGAGCTTCTTTCTGTGTTTCTTTCTGGAGTTGGTAGTTGGTTACTGGCTGAGGCTGAGTGGGCTCTGTTGCGGTAGCTTTCTCCTCTCTCAAAGCTTCCAGCTCTGCTTTTTTCTCCAGATAATAGTCATAATCGCCCAGATAAAGAGTGGAGCCAGTATCAGAAAGCTCGATAATCTGCGTAGCAACACGGTTAATAAAGTAGCGATCATGGCTAACAAAGAGCAGAGTGCCGTCAAAGTCAATCAAGGCATTCTCCAACACCTCTTTGCTATCAATATCTAGGTGGTTGGTTGGCTCATCTAGCACCAAAAAATTTTTATTTTCCATAGACAGCTTAGCCAGTAAAAGCCGCGCCCGTTCCCCACCTGACAGCATACTGACAGACTTTTTGACATCATCTCCTGAGAAGAGAAAGGCACCTAGACGATTGCGAATTTCCACTTCTGGTGTTAGTTTAAAATCATTCCAAAGTTCGTCCAAGACTGAATTGCTCGGTGTCAATCGGCTTTGGGTCTGGTCATAGTAGCCCAGTTCCACATTTGCCCCTAGATGCTCCTGCCCACGGATAAAAGGAATTTGTCCTACAATGGACTTGATAAGAGTTGTTTTGCCAATACCATTTGGTCCGACAATAGCTACTGCGTTAAATTTACGAATATCCAGATTGATAGGCTCGGACAACACTTGGTTATCATAACCAATAGCCGCATCTTCTACAGTCAGAACGACATTTCCAGAAGGCTTAGCCGAGCGAAAGGTCATATTAGCAGAACGGCTGCCTCTGTCTGGCTTGTCCAGACGCTCCATTTTTTCCAGCTGTTTGCGTCTGGATTGAGCGCGTTTGGTTGTAGATGCCCGAACCAGATTGCGATTGACAAAATCCTCCAAAGCAGCAATTTCCTTCTGCTGCTTTTCATAATTCTTAGCCTCTGTCAAGAGCTTCTGCTCCTTTTGCTGAACAAAGCTAGAATAATTTCCCACATAGCGATCCAACGAATGCTGGGTCAAGTCCAGTGTCACAGTGGCTACTTTATCAAGAAAATAACGGTCGTGACTGACGATGATGAGAGCTCCGCTATAGTTGCTCAAGTAATTTTCCAGCCAAGCAATCGTCTCTATATCCAAATGGTTAGTAGGCTCATCCAGTACCAATAAATCTGGCTTTTCCAGCAGCATTTTCGCTAGAGCCAATCGAGTATTCTGCCCGCCCGAAAGCTCTTCTATCTTCATCTGCCACATAGACTCATCAAACTTGAAACCATTAAGAATCGCACGAATATCTGCCTCATAGGTAAAGCCGCCTGCCTGACGGAAATCCTCTGACAAGCGGTCATAATCTGTCATCAGTTTTTCCAGATCCGTCCCAGTCAAATCCCCCATAGACAGCTCCATCTGTCGCAATCGTTGCTCCTGCTGACGTAAATCATCAAAAACATGCAGCATTTCATCGTAAATGGTATTCTCCGACTCAAAGCGGCTGTCCTGAGCCAGATAGGACAGGGAAAGATCTCGTTTTTTATTGATTTGACCAGAAGTAGGCTCTTCCTCACCCACTAAAATCTTGAGCAGGGTTGACTTCCCAGCTCCATTTTTCCCGACTAAGGCAATTCTATCTCGTTCATCCACTTGCAGGTTGATATTATCAAAAAGAACCTCCCCTGCAAAAGAGCGTTCAATCTTATTTGCTTGTAAAATAATCATAAACCTATTATAGCAGATTCCTATCTCAACTGCTATCTTAGAAAACAAAAATACGGTTCATTTCGACCGCATTTTCATTTAAAACTACTTAAAATTTCTTGATTTTGCATCACAAGGTAAACACCTAATAGAATAATCAAAGCAAAAAGCCCTAATTTGATGATTCCTTTTACAAAACGAATGACCCAAAGAATTATCATCGAACCAATCAACCACATCACAGCTGAACGATTGAAAAATCCTTGAATAGCTTGACTATTTTGACCAAAGACATTCTGAATGGGTGCTGGAACATGTTCCTGCCATGCAGCTGTCACACCGATATGATTGGCAATATCAGAACCACTTTGCCAAAGCCAGGCAAAAATGCTGGAATTAAAGACAAACAAGAAAACTTGCTCTGGGAAACGTCTAATGATTTTAAAGATACTTCTTATCATGCTATGCTTGATACAACTCCTTTACTGCTTGAATGTCTACTGCTTGAATACCATAAAACGAGCCAGCGGACTGCATGACAGATTTTTCTTCATTATGTTCTAATCCAATCGCATGTCCCAATTCATGTTCTGCTGTGTTTACGATTCGTTCATAAGAGTAGCCGTATTGACTATTCAATAGATAATAACGATTTAGCCGAACCGTTACATTTGTGAAGCGTTTCGTCAATAAATTAGTTTGTGATTCTGCCTCACCTGCCGCACTCACCGTACCATCATTCATCTCTGTCGCCACAATATTGGCTTGATTTTTATCATTTACAATCTGAAAAGTAAAAGCACCTGTTTGATTCCAAGCACGAATGGCTTCTTGATAAGCTGAGCGAAATGTCTCATCTTGTGTATCTATATAAACCGTAGCGCTTGCTGTGTCCCATCGGACACCAGACGCTTGATGAACATGATTGTCCGATAACTGTTTGGTCGAGTCTTTTACATTTTGTCCAAGGCCTAATTGACTGTCTTGACCACTTACATATCGGTAAATTTGACTGACATCTTGCTGAAGTGTTGTCGAAAAATTGCTTTTAGAAGGACTCATGATATACAAGATTCCCACTAAAAAGAGTGCTGTTAATGCAATGCTATAAACTAAACGCCATATCAAGCGCAACAGCGCTGAAAATATTCGAAATATAAACCTCATACTTCCCTCCTAATCTCAAATGTAAAGAGTAAGTATAATGAGATTCGCTTAAAAATTTCTTAACATAGAGAACTGTAAAAGAAAGAATAAAATATTGACAAAAAAATGTAAATTGCTGTCAAAAAAGTCATCTCTCAAGCGACTTTAGGATAAGCGCTCTTCTACTTCAAAATCAATCGGCAGCCATTTCAGAAATTCTTCTAGTTGTTTTTCCCAATAATACCACTCGTGCTTTCCCGGACTATGATGATAGGTGATATCTAAGCCGCATTCACACAATTGTTTAACAGCTACTTCATTTGCTTGATAAAGAAAATCTTGCTCCCCACACCAAGCGTAAAACTTAGTCTTTTTATCTGACTTCTTTGCCATTGTCGTTAGGAAATGCTGCTTGACATCAGCTGCTTTCAAATCGCCAAACACACCTTGCCAATAGTTGAGCGTCCCGCCAGGGAGTTCCTCTATATCCACATCATCCAAACCGAGCCCAATAGCGCCTGAAAATGACCCTGCATAAGAGAATCGATCTGTCGTCAAGGCTATTTTATAAGCCCCATAACCTCCCATTGACAGACCTGCAATAAATGTTTTCTCCCGTTTCCGACTCATATTGGGGAAGAAACGCTGCATAACCTCAGGCAATTCTTTTGCTATGGCATCATAATAATTCAATCCATAAGCAGTATTGGTGTACCAAGCAAGATCTGTCGTTGGCATGACCACGATTAAATTTGTATGGCGCAATAAACGCTCAATATTCGTCCGTTTTCGCCACGAATTTTCATTGCCTCCCATACCGTGCAAAAGGTAAAGAACGGGAATATCTGTATCTACTATCTGACTGGGGGCTACTGCATCCGCATCAGGATAGATGACATTGACACGACGCTCCATTTCTAGTACTGCTGAATGATACTCTATTTCAAAAAATGCCATTTTGTCTCCTTTTCATATAAATGTAAGAAAGGGGTTGGAACAAATGTCCTGACCCCACGATTTTTGTAACTATATAAAATGTGCTAATTAACCTACTTAACGCACTTCCATTACAACAGGTAAAATCGCCGGACGACGTTTGGTTTGCTCAAAGAGATATTTCGCAAGATTATCACGCACCGAGCCCTTCAACTCACTCCAGTCAAAATTATCTTTCGCAAGGTAATCTTCAACTGTCTTATTGATTAAGTCAGCACTCTCACGCAAAATATCACGGCTTTTCTTGACATAAACAAATCCACGCGTATGAACCTTAGCTTTGGAAATAATCTTCTTGTCACGACGATTCACCGTAATGGCGACGATAAAGATACCGTCTTCAGACAGAACTTTGCGGTCACGAAGAACGATATTTCCGACATCACCAATCGCATTTCCGTCAATCATGACATCACCAGAAGATACCGCACCAGCAGGTACAAAATCACCCTTTTCATATTCCATAATGCTACCACGCTTTGGAATAAAAATGTTCTCCGGCAACATACCAATTGCCATGGCAGCTTTAGCATGTGCTGCTAATTCACGATATTCTCCTTGAATTGGGAACAAGAATTTTGGCTGCAAGAGATTTAACATCAGTTGCAAATCGCGCTCATTTCCATGTCCAGACACTCGCAAATCTTGTGTAATCAGTTTAACAATACCACCTGCTTGGTAAATCATGTTTTCCACACGTGCCACCAAGGCTTCTTTTGCAATAGACGGCGTTGTAACAATATAAACCAAATCGCCTTCTTTGATTTCTACATAACGGTGACGGCCGATAGACATCTTGCGCAAGCCATTGATTGGCTCACCCATACGCCCAGTTTCCAAAATAATCAGTTCATGATCTTCAAACTTGGACATTTCTTTTGGTTTGATTAGCAAACGTTCGTCCACAAGTGATAATTTCTTCAAGCGAATAGCTGTACGAACGATATTTTCAATGTCAAATCCAGTCAATACAACACGACGACCTGTCCTAGCAGCAGCTTCAAAGACTTGTTGAATCCGAGAAAGATTGCTTGCAACCGCCGCAACAATCACGCGCCCTTCACAATCACCAATCGTATTGCTAATTTCTTTTGCAACTTCGCTCTCGCTTGCCACTTGAATATTACTATCCGCATTTGCAGAATCACTAAGAAGAGCTAGAACGCCTTCTCGACCAATTTCTGCTAGACGTGCAAAATCTGTTGCGTAAGACTGACTAGCCGTTTGGTCAAACTTGAAATCACCTGTGTAAACAATATTGCCTTCAGACGTTTTCAAAACAATCCCTAAACTCTCTGGAATAGAGTGCGTTGTTTTAAAGAAAGATACAACTGTACTACCAAAATCAATCTCTGTGTCTTCATCAATCACATGAAAATCATTGAACTTTTTGACCGTATCATTTCCTTTGACAAATAACTTAGCCAACTCAATCGTCAATTCTGAGCCAAATACAGGGACTTTCGTTTCAGCAAGTAAATAAGGCAAGGCACCAATTGCATCCGCATGCCCGTGTGTCAAAAAGACCCCTGCAATACGGTCCTTATTTTCAAACAAATAGTCCATATTTGGAATAACAAAATCCACACCAAGCTGTTCATTTTCTGGATATTTTAATCCGACATCCAGGACAAAAATAGATTCATCCACTTCAGCGATGTAAAGATTTTTCCCATTTTCACGCACACCGCCCAAAGCAATCAATTTAATATTGCTCATTGATTCTCCTTTTCAAATTTTTTTACTAACGGTCCTTGGAATCCCAAGTCGAATTACAGTTTTGCAAATCTTTTGCATATCTAATTTATTATACTACTTTTCATGATTTTTTTCAAAGAACAGAGCATATAAAAACTCCTAGTTACTGTATACCTACAGAAAGCTAGGAGCCGTCTCTATTTGCTAATAAGTGATAGATAGACTTTCAGAAAGTAATTATCTGAAAAGAGATTCTTATGATGATTCCATCGTTATTTTATTAAAGAATGATTTTCTTGTCCACAATATATCAAAAACAAGTTTTTTCATCTAAAACAATAGCGGTTTTTTTACTAAGCATGAAAATCATTAAAAAGCTTCTACCGACTGCATCAAATAACATTCTTATTTATTCTTACTTTGCGTTCTTCATACGCGATGCAATTCTACAAACCACTACATGACATCTTCAGAAATATTTAATCAAATACCTCCAATTAAGAAAAACAATTAGCAAATAGAAACTAATACATCATAAACGATTTAAAATATGAATGTTCCGATACCCATTGGAATCAGCCCTTTCTTATCTTTCTTTAATTATATTGTACACCTTCTTTTTTAAAAAAGCAAGCGTTTACATTCATTTTTTAAAATATTTTTTACAAATGAAAAGAGGTAGAATTAACCATTCAAACCTCTTCTCAATGTGGATTTTTATGCCCGTACTGTGACACTTGTGCCGTCTTCTTTATAAAGATTTATCAAACCTTCTTTACGACTACGTACCATATCACCTGGATAAACTGGATGTGGCAAGGAAATCGTCAACAGTTCCATCGGATTAGGAGCCCGATCAATTTTATTTCCATCTGAATCGTGTAAATCTGTAATGACTGCATCAAAATGACGGAAACCAGGACCATAAAACTCAACTGGGTCGCCCTCATTGATGACATTTCGTTGCCGAATAGTCGCTGTTTGCGTATCAGGGTCATAAGCAACCACTTCTGCCACAAATTTATATTGCGGAATTTTGCGGCGTGCTCCAAAAAGCTGCTCATTTTCAGTCGGTGTATGATAATAAAATCCTGTCGCCAACTCACGTTGCGCAACTTTCCACATTTCATCTACTAAATCTTGCTTGATTGCTTCAAACTTTTCAGGACTTTCAAGATAAGCATCTACTGCCGCCTTGTAACAATTTGAAACAGTAGATACATAGTGAATAGACTTCATGCGTCCTTCAATTTTCAAGCTGTCTACTCCATTTTCAATCATATCTGGAATATGGTCAATCATGGACATATCAACAGCTGACATAGAAAATTCTTCTGGGATTTCGCCTTTTAAGCTCTTGCGCTCTTGTCCAAAGGGCATATCGTAGAGATCATATTTCCAGCGACAAGATTGAGAGCAGCCCCCACGATTGGCATCCCGCATGCTCATATGATTGGACAAAGTACAACGTCCTGAGTAGGAAATACACATAGCGCCGTGAACAAAGGCTTCAATTTCAACATCGGTATGTTTGCGGATTTCTGCCAATTCTTCCATGGAAACTTCGCGCGCCAAAACGACACGTGTCAACCCCAAATCTTTCCAAAATTCCAATGTTTCATAGTTTGTCGCGCTAGCTTGTGTTGACAAGTGTACTTCCAAACCTGGCGCTTCTGTACAAGCAATGGCAATCAAAGCTGGGTCAGATACGATAACAGCAGAAATACCAATATCCCGCAAAGTGCGGAACCATTCCCCAGCTCCTTCTTCATTACCTTCGTGGGTCACCATATTTGCAGCCACATAGACTTTAGCGCCGTGTTCACGAGCAAATTGAACGCCCTCTTCCATTTCTTCAAACGTAAAATTTCCAGCACGACTGCGCAAACCATAGGCTTGTCCGCCAATGTAAACAGCATCCGCTCCATAGCGAATGGCGACTTTTAGTTTTTCCAATGTTCCAGCAGGCGCCAGAACTTCTGGTCTTTTCAAAGTTTTTGTCATATTCTCGCTCTTTTCTAAATTCTAATACTTAGCCTTTTTATTTTATAGCAAAAAAGGTTTGAAAGCAAGCTAAAGGTAGCAGATTGTGAAAGATAAACAAGCAGTCACAACTCGCGACCACCTGTGTTCTTTATTTCACCTGATCTGGATCATATTCATAAAATCCAGTATCCAAGAAACGATTCTTTGGATGCAATTGATGAACCTGCTCATCCAAAAGGAAAGCCTGGTCATGTGTAAATTGATTGGTCTCAATCAACTCACGCGCTTGCACAAAGAGTTTGGCAATTTCAACAAAATTGTGTCCTGGCGTGTAAATGCCTTCTAATTTCCAATGTGTAAAGCCATGTTCTACCAATTCTTCAAGTTTCGTCATCATATCCAAGTCATTATTTGCAAAAATATGCGTCCCATGATTGTCCTCAAAAATAGAATAATGGCTATCTGGGTCACTCGGCTCTGCAAGGAATAAATCACGCTCACGGCTCTTTTCGTCATCAATATGAGTAAAATTATAATAATTTTGCAAAAGTGGACGCTTAGAATGATGAATCACACTCGCACCATAAACCAAGATCTCAACAGGAATTTCTAAAATATCTTGCATTTTAAAAAGTTCAGCAGATGGGATTTCACGCGCTAGAACTGCCTCAGAAACGCCAGCTTTTTGCCCCCAGAAGTTCACCTGACGACTGCTGGCAACCATAGTTGAAGCATCATAAATCGTCTTAAACGGATAACCATCACGTTTTAACACATAAAAAACTCCAGCATCTCCTACAGTAATATAATCCGCCTGAATATCCACTAAAAAATCAAGAAATGGCTTGATTTTATTCATCATTTCCTGATGCATCAAAGCATTGACAGCAATTGTCAACTTTTTGCCTACCTCATGTACAAGGGCTGCAATCTGTCGCAATTCGTCATAAGAAAAAGTACGGGGTAATCGAAGACCATACTCTTTTTCACCTACATAAATGCGATCCACACCTGCTTCTAAAAGCTCTTTTACTTGTTCAACGCTCTCAGCTGTCGCTGTAATGATAATCTTTTTCATAGCAAAATTATAACATATTTTTGATTTCTCTTCTATTTTTTAATTTGAAAAGCATTTTTAGCCTTTTTGTAACTGTTATGTAATATTTATCTAATTAAAATCATGATAAAATAAGAGAGTACTGTAAGGAGAGAGAACATGACCGCAAGAAAATATCAGTCCTATCAAGAGGACTACACCTATCCAGAATTAGAACAAGAACAATATCCCCTTTATCAAGATTACATTCCTGAAGCAAAAACGAATCCAAACCTGAAAGAATTACTATTTTTCGTGAATATTGCTACATTTTGTATCTTGACAGCTTTGTTTAGCTTTTTATTCTTGTCTATTAAAGTAAACACTTTCTTAGCTTTTGCTTTAGCAATTGGTGTTAGTTTAGTCTGCATTAAAATGCAGCAAGCATTTATTCGTCGGAAAAGAAATAAATAGTTTTGAAATTAAAGTGCCTATTTGCAAGGCACTGTTTTTGTTGTGATTCGTTGTGATGTAAAATCGATTTAGTTAAAAAGTTAAAAACATTGAGGTGCTAGTCCTCAATGTTTTTGTCTTCATTTTCCGATTCTTGGTTTTCTGTCAAATCAATGACAATATCCTCCGATGTGGTTTCTTTATCAACTGGTTCTTGCTCAGTTTTTTTGAAATCTTCTGGAGAGATACCTTCTGGTGTCATTTTTTCTTTCCATTCTTGCATTTTCTCTTGTGAAAAGTCAACTACTTGTTTCGTTGCTTCTTTCACAGAGTCAAGAACAGTTTCGCCTGTGATTTCTCCGCTTTCAACCTTTTCTTTGGCTTGGTTGACTACTTCTACAGCTTGGTTAGAGAATTGATTGGCTTTTTGTACTACTTGATCTTTAAAATCATCTGGATTTTCTTTGACGTCATTCATAAAATCAGAAACCTTAGCAGTCACTTCTTTTCCTTTTTTGCTAGTAAGAAATACAGCTACAGCCGCTCCAGAGATTGTTCCTAAAAGGATTGATGAAAATTTACCCATAATAAGCCTTCTTTCTTATTTTTTAAATAGTTTTGTAATCATGCGCAAAGCTGATAAGGTTGCACCAGCTTTGACACTATTCTTTCCTGCTGTAGCGGCTTTTTTACTCAAATGACGAGCAGAATCATTCAAATCCGAAACGGACTCAGATAAATCTGCAACTGCAGTGAAAAGCGGGTCAATGGTTGTCATTTTTCCGTTAATATCATCTGCTAAAACATTCACTTTCGTTAACAATTCATTGGTTTGATAGAGTGTCACATTAGCATCTGTCGTCAACACCTGAATTGTTTTTTCTGTTTCGTCAACGACATTTGAGATTTTCCTAACCAAAAAAATCGTATAAACAATCAAGGCAACCAAAGCGAGGGCAACTAAACTATAAGCAATCTCAAGCATTTTTCTTCTCCTAACTTTTTAATAATAAGGGGTATCTTTTTTTCTGCGTTGGTAAATGACGAGAATGATTCCGGCAACCACTAGAACAGCGGACAACCATTGTGACACACGCAAGCCAGCAAACATGAGACTGTCTGTCCGCATCCCTTCAATGACCATGCGCCCCATTCCGTACCAAATCAGATAAAACCCTGTAATTTCACCACGTTTGAGGAAGTTTTCCTTTCTTCGTACAATCATCACCAGAGCAAATCCAAGCAAATTCCAAACCGACTCATAAAGGAAAGTTGGTTGTCGATAATGACCATCAATGTACATTTGATTGCGAATAAAACTTGGTAAGTAATTTAAACTTTTTACGACCGCTCCATAAGCCTCTTGGTTGAAGAAATTTCCCCAACGTCCAAGACTTTGGGCAATCATTACACCCGGAACCGCAATATCTAAAAAGTCTAGCGTATTGATAAGCTTTCTCTGTGAGAAAAAATACAAGACAATCGCTCCGGTGATTAAACCGCCATAGATAGCAATTCCTCCGTGCCAAATGGCAAAAATCTCACCAGGATTTTTAGCATAATAGCCCCAATCAAAAATAACATAATAAATGCGAGCTCCAACGATTGCCAAAGGAAACGCAATGAGGATAAAATCAAGAATATCATCTGGAATGATTTTCTTCCGCGGCGCTTCACGCATAGCCAGATAAACAGCTAAAACTAAACCTGTTACAATACAAATCGCATACCAACGAATACTAAAAGGCCCTATCTTAAATGCAATTGGATTAATCATGAGCCACCTCATTTTTACTAATAAGATTGGTTAAACGTTCCTCAAAAGTCTTCGTTGCATCAAACCCCATTTCTTTTGCACGGTAATTCATTGCTGCTGCTTCAATCACTACCGAAATATTGCGGCCCGTTTTCACAGGAATGCGAATCCTTGGAATAGCCACACCTGATACTTCAAACTCTTCACCATTATTTCCTAAACGGTCAAATGTTTTATTGACATCATAATTTTCCAAATAAACGGCAATCTGCACTTGTGATGAATCTTTGACAGCACTAGCTCCATAAAGACTCATGACATCGATAATTCCGACACCGCGAATCTCAAGCAAATGGCGCAAAATTTCAGCTGGCTCGCCCCAAAGAGTCATTTCATCTTTTGCATAGATATCCACGCGGTCATCTGCAACTAAACGATGCCCTCGCTTCACCAATTCCAAACCAGTTTCACTTTTCCCGATTCCACTATCTCCTTGAATCAAAACACCCATGCCATAAATATCCATTAGAACGCCATGAATACTGGTTCGTTCAGCCAAACGTGAATCTAGATAGCTAGAAATTTCACCTGACAAACGACTTGTCGGTGTATGACTGCTGAGAACAACAATTTCATTTTCCTTTGCAGCCTTTAACATCTCATCGGGAATTTTCAAATCACGCGCCACAATCATAACAGTGTCTCGTTCAAACATTTTCCGTAAAACCTGATAGCGATTATGTGACGTCATCTTCATCAAGTAAGACCATTCTTTCATGCCCATTAGCTGGATACGCTCTGGTGTGTAATAGTCAAAATAACCTGTCATTTCAAGTCCTGGACGGGAAATATCAGAGGTCGTAATTTCTCTTTCCAACATTTTCTCGTCGCCATAAACCACATTCAATCTGACCTTTTTTAATAGATCTTTGATCTTTACAGTCATATTCTTCCCCTTTGATAGTTTCTTTTTCTATTATAGCAAATTTTCAGATTAAAGGAGAGTTTCATCCTTGATTTTAAAGAAAATGGATGCAAGCATATATAATACATAGCATTTATTACTTCTCTGACTGGAGCATTTTTTCTACAATTTGTTTTTGATCTTGAAATAAAGGATAACGATTCATAAAATATCGGAGTTCACTAGGTTTCAACCAAATGTGATTATCCGTTTCACCTTCTTGATATTTCACATCTTTCTCTGTGACGATTGCCTTATAAAAATCAAAATGGCAGTGATCTTTAGGTGAAGTCGTCTGCTCAATCAGTTGTATTTCTCTAGGAATCAGCCCAGTTTCTTCCTGTAATTCACGATAGGCTGCGGTCATGCTATCTTCACCAGCCAACACACTTCCTCCTGCACCAAACTCATAATAATTAGGATGAATTTCTTTTTTGGGACTACGATGCATCAGGAGAAATTCCCCATCTATATGACGAACGAAGACATTGACACAAAGATGGTACTTTCCTTCTGGAATCTCTTCTCCTCTGAGCAATTTATATCCAACTTTTTCCCGATACTCATCGTAAGCATCCCAATATTCCATTTCTTCTCCTAAAATAAAGAAGTCCATTGTCCGAACTCCTTTCTAGCATATATAACCAAGCGCTTACTCCATCACACTCACCAAAACCAGCCGTCATCTTCTTTGATTGCTTCTGCTTCTTTGCGCTTACGAGGTCCTGTTCCATACATTTCTTCTTCTACATCTTCCTTGTAAGGTATTACAGCAGCTAAAATGATGTAAACGATAATACCTAATCCGAAATTAAAGACAGTAAATAAAACGAATAGAAAGCGAACAAGCCCTACATCTAGACCAAATTTATCAGATAAACCTGCTAACACTCCCGATACAGCTCTATTTCGACGTAATTTATAAAATGTTGTTTTCATAATCAGTAAGCCTCTTTCATTGATACTGAATCCAGTGTAGCACATTTCATTCATCATGCCATCCGTCCTTAGGCGGATTTCTGATTGTTTCGTCAAAATAATCATTAAGACTGCAACTGTCTGACAAAAATGAGTTTCCCTTGGCAACGTCCGCAGCAATACCGCTCAGTATTGATTCGTCTTTTTCTATGATATTGTGCACGACAATGCAAGCATTGATAAACAAGCATTTTTGAAGTTGATTGGCTTGATAAAGTAGGGGCATAGCGCAAACCGTCCACTGCTTTCAATAATTGCTTGAAATCTAGATCCTTATGCCGATAGCCCTTCTTTTCAAAGTAAAGATGATAGTGACACAGCTCATGCCGCACAATTTTTTGGAAGGTTTCTAAGCCAAACTGTTCATAGATTTTAGGATTAAAATCAAGATGACCATCCTTTGGAAAAAAGCGTCCACCTGTTGAACGAAGACGCTTATTCCAAGAAGCCGTATGTCGAAATTCTTTGTCAAAGTCTTCCAATGAGACTTGTCTGACATAGTTAGTTAGATTCACGCGGTGCCACCAAGGAAAGATTGACCTTTTCTCTTTCTATATCCAATTTGTCTACCCACACGGTTACCAAGTCACCAACAGAAACTACTTGACTCGGATGTTTGACATAGCTGTTACTGAGCTTAGAAATATGAATCAAGCCGTCCTCATGAATGCCAATATCCACAAAAGCACCAAAATCAACGACATTGCGAACAACGCCTTCTAACTTTTGCCCAATTTGTAAGTCCTTTATATCAAGGACATCTTGACGCAGAACCGGTGCATCAAATGAATCACGCATATCACGACCTGGCTTGAGCAAGTCTGCAATGATATCCTTAAGAGTAGCTTCTCCCAAGTCCAAATCTACAGCAACTTTTTTGACATCTAAAGACTGCAATTTTCCCTGAGCGGCTTGATCCAAGTCCGTAATTGCAAGCATTTGGAACAATTTCTCAACAGCTGGATAACTCTCTGGGTGAACACCTGTATTATCCAAAACATTATCACTTTCGGGAATCCGTAGGAACCCTGCCGCCTGTTCAAATGCTTTAGCACCCAGACGAGGAACTTTTTTAATGGCATCGCGCGAGCGAATCATGCCTTCTTCTTCACGATATTTGACAATATTTTCAGAAATAGTTTTGTTTAACCCTGCCACATGCGATAGAAGAGATGGACTTGCGGTATTGATATTAACGCCGACTTGGTTAACAACGGTATCTACGACGAAATCCAAGCTTTCAGATAATTTCTTCTGGCTAACATCATGTTGGTATTGACCGACACCGATTGATTTCGGATCAATTTTAACCAACTCTGCAAGCGGATCCTGCAAACGCCGAGCAATCGAGATAGCCGAACGTTTTTCGACCGTCAAGTCTGGAAATTCGTGTCGCGCCAACTCGCTAGCAGAATAAACAGACGCGCCACTTTCATTGACAATAACATAGCTGACGTTTGGATGAGTCTTTAGCACTTCCGCAACAAACGCTTCGCTTTCGCGGCTAGCCGTCCCATTTCCAATAGCAATGATTTCAACACCAAATTGGTCAATCAAGTCTGACAAATCTTGCTTAGAAGCTTCAATTTGTGCTGCTTTTGCCGGTGGTACAGGATAGATGACCTGCGTTGTCAGCATTTTCCCAGTCGCATCTACGACTGCTAATTTTGCTCCTGTCCGAAAAGCTGGGTCAAATCCTAGTACCACGCGTCCTTTGAGCGGTGCAATCAAGAGCAGATTTCGCAGATTATCTGAAAAAAGCTGAATCGCTCCGTCTTCTGCAGTCTCGGTCAATTCTGCCCTAATCCGACGTTCCATAGCTGGAATGATTTTCTTTTTCACTGCTTGCTGGATTGCTTCATGAATGTAGTCATTTTTGAGCTTAAAGCGCACTTCAAAAAATCGGATAATTTTATCTACATTGTGCTCAAAGCCAACTTTGAGCACACCTAACTTTTCACCACGATTCAGCGCTAAGGTGCGATACCCCTGCATATCCGCGATTTTTTCGGAAAAGTCATAATAGATTTGGAATACTTGCTTTTCATCCAAATCGGCGTCTTTCAAAGTTGAAATAATGCTTGAATTTGTCAGCATTTCATGATAGGTCCAAGCACGCAGCTGCACATCTTCTGAAATGGCTTCCACTAAAATATCTACAGCTCCAGCTAGAGCTACTTCTGCTGTCGGAAATGTTTCGCTAGTTAAGGCAGTTGCTTCCTCTTGAAGATTGGCAGCATTTTGTAATATGAGTCTAGCCAAAGGAAAAAGTCCTGCTTCACGTGCAATCGTGGCTTTTGTCCGACGCTTTTCTTTATAAGGAAGATAGAGTTCCTCCACATCAGCTAATTTTTCAGCTGCTTCAATAGCTGCACGTAGTTTTTCCGTCAGTTTTCCTTGCTCTTCAATCTTCGCGAGCACCGTTGCCTTGCGCTCTCTGAGGTTCGTCAGACTTTTATCCAGATCAAGAATAGCCTTAATCTCTACCTCATCCAAATTCCCTGTCATTTCTTTCCGATAACGAGCGATAAATGGGATTGTGTTACCTTCTGCTGTCAGTTCCAATACTTTTTCAATTTGCTTCTGACTAATCTTTAAACTTTGCGATAGTTCGATAATATTTGTTTCCATAAAGAATATTATACCATACCTTATCCAGCAGTCCAAATACAATTGTCTCTCTGGCTACTTTCTTCTTTCGCCATTATTTTATTCATTTGATGAATTGCAAGAATAAGTGCAATTTATCATTCTAAAAACACTGATAAAGATGAATTATTCCTCAGATTATGTACTCAATCATTGTAACAACTCAGTTAAATACCCTCGCTTCATCATCTCCAGATTAAATACATTTGGAATATGAGCAAAAGCTTCCGCAAGAGGTAAGTGTGCCGTTTTCCAGCCCTGTCCATCTGTTACCCAGACAAAGTTCACATCATCTGTTGAACTTTCAACAAACTGGCTTAGTTCTGTGAGGCTCCAGCTAATTTGTACGATTACTCAATAATTCTTGTATAAGTAATAAACGGTGTTCAATAGAGTCCAACCATTCTGGATGATAATCATATTCAAATAAATCTTGATCAAAAAATTCTAGGTTTTCACTCATCCATCGGATACAATCGGGATCCGACAAAGTATAAATCATAGCGGAGAGAGATTCGGCATCTTTTTCATTCTCCCAATCAGGCCAAAATAATTTTACAAATTCATATACTTCAGGTGGTGCTACTTTATCCTTTGGACTATTTACGTTTACCATATCTAAAGGTACATACTCTGTTGATAGATAATCATTGATATCTAGGATAATTTCTTCATTTCGATACAATTGATCAACTTGATTTATCCCCTCTTCAACGGTTGAAGCGTCAATTGTTACAATTTTTGACAAAGTTTCTATTATCTCAATATTCATCCTTACCTATCCAACTTTCTATACTGACCTCGTCCAATAAATTCAATGATATTTTTATCTCTCAGCACTTGTAACTGCTGCCTAATTTTGTCTTTAACAAAGTGATTATTTGGATATTGTTCCTGCAACTCTTTTTCAAATGCATATACATCACTCAAAGTAAAGTTTTTCTTCGGGATTCTATCAATACAATTCAGAATATCTAATGTCCACCCTCTTGCATCTTTCGTCTTATTTCGTAAAAAAAGTGTTTTTTGAAAATTTTCTTGTACTTGTCTCTGTTTTGCAATCTGTCCATCTCTGACTAAAAATATTTTTCCAATCTCTGGAACGTGCGAAATATCAATATTGCAGCCTATCCAACCTGCTCTTTGAGCGCTGGATGACAAGGGTTTTCTTTTAATAATAATTTTAGGTGTAAAAAAATGTTTCGGAATTAAAATAAAATTTATTACCGTCATTTCTTTAGAATAGTTCAGAAAGAAAAAGTTAGGGTTATTCTCACTTTTCAGACGACGAATCATCGTATCATAAGCACCGTCGTTAATAATTGTGGAAAAATTAGTTTGCTTACTTTTCAGCTCAAATTCTTCTCTACAATTAGCACAAAAGAAATCTGCAACAGGACGATTATTTTCAAAATGTGATAAGTAAATCTGCCCACAATTGGGACAATAAGCATTTTCCGCAACCCATGATTCTGTTATCACCCTTACGATTTGAGACTTACTCTTGTAACTCTCTGCAAGATGAGTGGGTAACTCTAGTTTCATATATAGTTCCTCTGTATTTTCATTTATGCATCAAATCTTCGTAATTCGCTAAAATTCTTTTTGACGAAGGAGTTACAAAAGGCTCAAAATAACACTTATACTTCTCAGGCATATAGCTCCTCAATACACTTAAAAGTTGCCGCTTTCCGCCCGTCCATTTGGTAAATGGTTGAAGATTATAGTATTTTAATTTTATATTATTATCTGGAGACATGATCCTTCCTTTGCACATATAGTCTATTTATTATACCACATTCATCTCCTTCTTTCACAAGCTAATCTTTATTCTGCTGACTTTATTTCACCATAATTTTCAAAATGATAGTATAATAGTTAAAAAGGAAAAGGAGGCTGTTATGGCTATTAAATTTACGCGTTCAGATGATTTGGACAAAATGTTTGAAGAATTTGCAACGTTACCTAAAATCGAAAAGGTAGAATTTCCTGATGAAAAAGAAAAAAAGACCAAAAAAGAGCAAAAGGCTAAAAAGTCATGAGCTTTTTTAATCAACTGCCACCTAGTGTGCTACAAGCTGGTGCGATTTTCCTCTCCATTATTATCGAAGCACTACCTTTTGTGCTGATTGGGAGCATTATTTCAGGTTTTATAGAGGTTTATATCACACCAGACAAAGTTTATCGCTATCTGCCTAAGAATAAATGGGGTAGGATTTTCTTTGGTACTTTTATTGGCTTCATTTTCCCTTCTTGCGAATGTGGAATTGTCCCTATTATCAATCGCTTTTTGGAAAAGAAAGTACCAAGTTACACAGCTGTTCCTTTTATGGTGACAGCACCTGTTATCAATCCTATCGTTCTTTTTGCGACCTATTCTGCCTTTGGGAATTCCTTTAAAATGGCTTTGCTCAGAGCCCTTGGCTCTATTGTTGTGGCAATCATCTTAGGAATTTTCTTTGGCTTTCTCAACACGGCAACTATTCAAAAAGAGAATCGAGTTATTCAGCATGAACACGACTTCTCTCATTTAAGTCAGCCAAAGAAAGTATTTCAAGTGTTTGTACAGTCTATTGACGAATTTTTTGATACAGGTCGTTACTTAGTCTTTGGTTGTCTCTTTGCCAGTCTAGTGCAAGTCTACGTGCCTACACGCATTCTGACTTCCATTAGTGCAACACCACTTATGGCTATTTTGCTATTGATGGTGCTTGCATTTCTTCTCTCACTTTGCAGTGAAGCAGACGCCTTTATCGGCAGTTCGCTCATTTCTAGTTTTGGCTTAGCGCCAGTCCTGGCTTTTCTCGTCATTGGACCAATGTTAGATGTGAAAAATATCCTCATGATGAAAAATTACCTCAAAGGACGATTCATCTGGCAATTCATTGGAATTGTTAGTTTAGTTGTTGTCATTTACTCTTGGCTTGTGGGGGTGGTGCTATGATTCGTTTTCTAATTTTAGCTGGTTACTTTGAAATCACCATGTATTTGCAACTTTCTGGCAAGCTCAATCAATACATCAACATGCATTTTTCTTATTTGGCATATATTTCCATGATACTTTCTTTTGTGCTAGCTATTGTGCAGCTCATCATCTGGATGAAAAAAATGAAAGTGCACAGCCATTTGACGAGTCGCTCAGCAAAATTTGCTAGTATTGCTTTTCTTGTTGTACCGCTGATTGTTGCTCTCTTCTTTCCAACGGTCAATTTGGACTCTACAACTGTTTCTGCTAAAGGTTACCATTTTCCACTAGCTGATGGTAGTTCAAAGAGCATTCAGGCTGATGAAGGCACTACCAATCAATATCTGAAACCTGATACCAGTACTTATTTCACTAAAAGTGCTTACGAGAAAGAAATGCGGGCAGCTGCAAAAAAATATCTGAAAAAAGACGTCATTTCCGTTACGACTGAAAATTATATGGAAATCATGGAAGTCCTCTATGATTATCCAGATGAATTTGCGGGAAAACGGCTAGAATTTACTGGGTTTGTCTATAATGACCCAAGCGATAAAAACAGCCAGTTTCTTTTCCGTTTCGGTATTATCCACTGTATCGCAGATTCGGGAGTTTATGGACTTCTGACAACTGGTAATACGGAGCATTTTGAAAATAATACCTGGATAAGAGCAAGTGGGAAAATTACGATTCACTATCATAAACAACTAGGACAAAGTTTGCCAACGCTTGAAGTGGATAGTTTCAAGAAAGTTGAGAAGCCTAGCAATCCTTATGTCTATCGTGTCTTTTAACCTACATTGAATAAACAAAAGAAGACCTTAGAAGTATTTCTCTAGGTCTCCTATTATGCTCTTTTGTGAGCAATTATGATAAAATAAGAAAAATTTATATTTTTAGGAGGTACTATGTCACATCAAAATCAACCTGTTTCAAGGAAAACCTTGCTATCTATTTTCGCCACTGCTCTAATTACTTTTGCTGGAATTCTTTCTGAAACCAGTATGAATGTCACTTTTCCACATCTTATGAAAGTTTTTCATACAGACCTTGGCACATTGCAATGGATTACGACAGGTTATCTGCTGGCTGTCGCCATCACAATTACACTCGGAGCTACGCTAGCACACAACTGGTCTGAACGGAGAATTCTCTTCACCAGCCTAGCTATTTTTACGTTAGGAAATGGTGTTGCAATGCTTGCGCCTAATTTTGCCTTACTCATGTTAGGACGCATTTTGCAAGGTTCAGCAACTGGAATTGCTACCCCCCTTATGTTTAATCTTATCGTAGAACGTATTCCGCGTAGCCAAATTGGTTTTTACATGGGATTGTCTGGACTTGTTATAAGCCTAGCTCCTGCGATTGGTCCCACCTATGGCGGCTTGATGATTGGTTCATTCGATTGGCACATGATTTACACATTCATCATGCCGGTTCCGATTATCTCCTTCATTTTAGGATTTTTCTTTTTAGAAAATACCCCCAATAGAAAGGAACGTCCCTTTGAATGGGTTTCTTTCTTGCTCCTTGCACTCGCACTTACTTTTTCTATTATGGCGATTTCTAGTTTAGAAGCAGGCAGCTTTAATTGGAGCTTTGTTATCATCTTTTTATTATCACTTATCCTTTTCATTTGGAGAAGTCTAACCGTTGAACATCCTTTTTTAGATATTCGTATTTTGAAAAATCCAGTTATTTTACTAGGGATTATTCCTTTCTTTCTCTACCAATTTTCAAATTTATCAGCCAATTTTCTGATTCCTAATTTCTTGGTTTTAGTGAAACACGAGGCTACTTCTGCTGCTGGCTTTGCACTGCTACCTGGAACAATGTTAGGAGCTTTTTCGGCACCTTTCTTGGGAAAATTATATGACACCAAGGGACCCAAATTTTCTCTATATGGTGGGAACCTCCTCTTTTTCTTAGCCGTTTCCGTTTTTGCATTCTTTACAAAAGCCTTAACATTACCGCTCATCATCCTTTTTTATATTTTCTTTACGATTGGGCGCAATCTGGCTTTCAACAACACGATGGCCTTATCTGTTTCACAAATTAGTCGTGAAAAGTCACCAGACGCCACTGCTCTCTTTCAAATGGCTCAAACATTTGCTGGAGCTTTAGGAACGGCGATTGCTGCTATCATGGTCAATCAAGCTCCTGATACTACAACAGGTGTACATCTTGTCTTTCTACTTTTATTCTTCCTTGTTATCCTTATTTTTTATCTTTTTTACTCTTTATTTCGAGCTATCAAAAATCAGAAATTTTAATCAATTTATGGTAAAATAAATAAAATATTAGAAAATGGGTGTTCAAAATGTCTTCAAAAGTGATTATTACAATTTTTGGTGCCAGTGGAGATTTGGCAAAAAGAAAACTCTATCCTTCTCTTTTTAGATTGTATAAATCTGGCAATCTGTCTAAGCATTTTGCCGTTATCGGTACAGCTCGCCGACCTTGGAGCAAGGAATATTTTGAATCTGTCGTGGTCGAGTCTATCACAGATCTCGCTGATAGCCCTGAGCAAGCGCAAGAATTTGCTAGCCATTTCTATTACCAAAGTCACGATGTCCAAGATACCGAGCATTATATTGAATTGAGAAAACTACAAAATCATCTCAATGAGCACTATCAAGCAGAACACAATAAACTTTTCTTCCTATCTATGGCTCCTCAGTTTTTTGGGACGATTGCTAAACACCTCAAATCAGAACAAATTGTGGACGGGAAGGGATTTGAACGCTTAATTGTAGAAAAACCTTTTGGCACAGACCTAGCTTCTGCTAGCAAACTGAACAATGATTTGTTGGCAACATTTGACGAAGAGCAGATTTTCCGGATTGACCATTATCTCGGCAAAGAAATGATTCAAAGTATTTTTGCTATTCGCTTTGCCAATCTTCTTTTTGAAAATGTCTGGAATTGCGATTATATTGACAATGTGCAGATTACCTTTGCTGAAAAGTTAGGTGTGGAGGAACGAGGCGGTTATTACGACCATTCAGGTGCACTGCGCGATATGGTGCAAAATCACACACTTCAACTCCTGTCTTTGCTTGCTATGGACAAACCCAAAACTTTTACCAAAGATGATATTCGTGCTGAAAAAATTAAGGTTTTCAAGCACTTGCATAAACCTACTGATAATGATCTGAAAAAACTCTTCATTCGTGGTCAATATACTTCTGGTAAAGTAGACGGGAAAAAGTATATTTCCTATCGCAGCGAACCAAATGTTGACCCAGAATCTACCACAGAAACCTTTGCTTCTGGTGCATTCTTTGTAGATAGTGACCGATTTCGCGGGGTGCCATTTTTCTTCCGTACTGGAAAACGTCTCACTGCCAAGGGAACCCATGTCAACATTGTCTTCAAGCAAATGGAATCCATTTTCGGCTCCTCGCTTCAACCAAATGTGCTGACGATTTACATTCAACCAACTGAAGGATTTTCTCTTAGCATGAATGGCAAAGAAGTGGGCGAGCAATTTAACTTAGCTCCATTGACACTTGATTATCGTACAGATGCAACAGCTTCTGGTGCGTCACCAGAACCTTATGAGAAGCTCATCTACGATGTGCTAAACAATGACTCAACCAATTTTAGCCACTGGGACGAAGTTCGCTCTAGTTGGGAATTGATTGACCGTATTGAAGCCTTATGGGCAAATAACGAAGTTCCACTTCATCATTACAAATCAGGCACTATGGGACCCGAAGCCAGCTTTGAGCTCCTTAACCAATTTGAAGCTGATTGGAACTGGCGTCCAGATGAAGCCTATCGCAAAGAAGGACGATTGGGGTAAAGTAAATATATACAAAAGACTTGCAATTCATTCATTTGCAAGTCTTTTTTCTTATACCAAGCCCTCTAAGAGCCCTTTCATAAAGTTTTCAGAGTTAAATACTCCAATATCGTCAATTTTTTCTCCGAATCCAATCAGTTTAACTGGAATATCCAGCTCTTGACGGATTGCAAGAACAACACCACCACGCGCTGTTCCATCAATTTTCGTCAAGACAATTCCTGTTACTGGCGTAATTTTTGAAAATTCCTTAGCTTGAACAAGGGCGTTTTGACCAGTTGATGCATCCAGTGCCAAGAACGTTTCATGTGGCGCAGCTGGATCTCCCCGTTTGATAATCCGTCCAATTTTTTCCAACTCTGCCATTAGATTATCTTTGTTTTGCAAGCGTCCGGCTGTATCAATCATGAGAATATCCACATTTTCAATCTTTGCACGCTCCATACCGTCATAAACAACGCTAGCTGGATCACTCTTTTCTGGACCTGTCACAACAGGAACATCTACTCGACGTCCCCATTCCACCAACTGAGCAACAGCTCCTGCACGGAAAGTATCTGCTGCAACTAACATGACTGTCTTGCCAGCCTGCTTATATTTATAAGCCAATTTCCCTATCGAAGTGGTTTTCCCAACTCCGTTTACACCAACAAAAAGCATGACTGTCAAACCGTCTTGTAAATTGATTTTTTCGTTAAATTGACCGTCTTTCTCATAGATGTCTACTAACTTTTCAATGATGACCCGACGAAGGACATCTGGCCTTTTGGCATTTTCAAGGCGAGCTTCTTGGCGTAATTCTTCAGTCAGACTGGAAGCAACTTGCACCCCAACGTCACTCGTAATCAAGAGTTCTTCTAACTCTTCAAAAAACTCCTCATCTACCGAGCGGAAATTTGCAAAGAAGGCATTAAGCCGCGCTCCAAATCCTGTCCGTGTCTTTTTAAGACTACGGTCATACTTTTCCTGAACCGTTTCTTCTTGAATAGATGAACTTGCTTCAACTGGTTCGCTAATAGTCTTCTCTGCCGTAGTTGACTCTACGTTCGCTTTGTTCAACTGCCTCATATTTTCTTGTTCTGCCTGCTGTCTTCTAGCTTCTGCTAAACGTGCCTGTAAATCTGTGGCAACTGGATGAGTCGTATGTTGCGAAAAGGCTGCTGTCTCGTCAGGTTGTGGAGTTCTCATTTCAGTCTGCAATGTATGATTTTCTGGAGCTTGCAAATCATTTTCAGCAAACTCTAGACTTGATCCTGTAGTAGCCGTTTCCGGCTCCATTTCTTCTACTTTTTCTTGAATGGTTTCAAGACGTGTCTCATCATTAGCAAGACGTTCTTTCAGCTCTGTTTGGAATGTTTGTTCATCTAGATTCTCAGATTGCGTATTCTCTACAGGAGCTGTTTCTACTTTTTCTAGATTCTTTCCTTGATCATCCTCTGATACTGTTTCTACAGCTTCTTCAGGAATATTTTCAACTGGTTTTTCTTCTTTTTGGCGACCAAAAAGGCGATCAAATAAACCCATTCAATTCCTCCTTTATTTCAGTGCATATTTTTCTATAGCCCAAGCAACAGCATCTTCGTCATTCGTCATCGGCGTCACCACATTGGCAACTTCTTTGACTGCTGCTACCGCATTTTGCATAGCTACACCAAGTCCTGCCCATTTTATCATAGACAGGTCATTTGCTTCATCTCCGCAAGTCATGACTTGACTTTGTTCAATTCCTAAATGAGCAATCAATTTTTCTAAGCCATTTGCTTTATGGACATTCTTCGGAGACCATTCTAACAGCATATCGCGCGACTTAAAAATTTCATATTTGTCAAATAAATCGGACGAAAGTTGAGCAATACCACGATCAAGCGGATCTGGTGCATAAGCTGTTACACATTTATTATAAGTCTGTTGGCTAGATAAGTCTGCAAATGAAACCGACTCAAATGTTAAAGCAGGATTGCAAGTTTGATAAAGCGATTCATGGTCTGACTGGATTTGGTAGACAGTTCCTTCGCAAATCGCATCTAGTGGCAAGCCTAACTTTTCTGTTTCCTCAAAAATACGAGCCACATCGTCATAAGCAAAGACTGTTTTATCAAGAATTTTACCTGTATTGCGTTGCACTAAACCACCATTAAAAGTAATGGTGTATTCGTCCTCTTGATTGGCTACACCTAGTTCGTTTAAGAAAAGCTCCATTGCCTTTAGAGGGCGACCGGTCGTCAAAACAATCTTGATTCCCTGCTCTTGAGCGGCTTTAAGCGCCGCTAAATTTCGAGCAGAAATTTTTTTCTCAGAAGTTAGTAAAGTCCCATCTAAATCTAAGGCAATTAATTTTATATCTGCCATTATAAGCCCTCCATATACGTCATAACTGAATGCGCCGCATGGTGTCCAATAACCTCTTTGGCTACTTCCAAAATCTCTGGGCGAGCATTTTCAGGGGCAATGGGATAACCTGCTACTTGCATCATGTGTAGATCATTCAAATTGTCACCAAATGTCATGACCTGATCCATCTCAAGATTTAATTTCTTCGCCAATTCGACAATGGCAACGCCCTTGTCCACATAGTCTAGGACAATATCAATTGACTTATAGCCTGTTGTCATAGCTTTGACACCAGGGACGTGTTCATTGACCCAGGCCTCACCTGCAGCTACTGTTTCTTCAGAAAAATTGGCTGTAAATTTGAAAATTTCATCTGTAATATCCTCCAAGCGAGCTACTTTTTGGATATTTTCATTATAATGCGCACTAAAAGCTAAATAAGCTGGATCAACTGTTTCCAAAACATAACAACCTTTTTTACCTGTTAGAAGCAATTCACTGGTATTGATGAAAGGAGATGTCTTCAATTTCTCAAAAGCTGACAGATAAAAATCTTTAGACATAGTTGCTTCGTAGAGATCTTCTCCGTGAAATTCTACCAGACTGCCATTTTCAGCAATAAAAATTATCTCATCTCGCACATCCTCAAATAGCTTTTCTAATGACAGCAAACCGCGTCCACTGGCGACTGCAAAATAGATGCCCTTTTCTTTAAAACGGAGCAACAACTGTTTCAATCGAACCATATCAAACTGCCCTTTGTCATCTAAAAAGGTGCCGTCCATATCTGTCGCAACTAATTTTATATTCATTTTACATACTTTCTAAATCTTTTAATTTTACGGAGACAATCTTTGACACACCGGACTCTTGCATGGTTACTCCATAGATAGAGTCTGCTGCGGACATCGTTCCTTTACGGTGTGTTACCACGATAAACTGGCTGTCCTTGTCAAAGCGATTGAGATAGTCTCCGAAACGTTTGACATTAGCTTCGTCAAGTGCAGCTTCCACCTCGTCCAAAATGACAAATGGTATCGTCTTGACACGGATAATGGAGAAGAGTAATGCCAAAGCTGACAGAGCTTTTTCTCCTCCGCTCATCAGATTGAGCGACTGAATTTTCTTACCAGGTGGTTGTACTGAAATTTCTACCCCCGCAGTCAGCAGGTCACCTTCGGTCAAAATCAAGTCCGCTGAACCACCGCCAAACATCTGTCTGAAAGTCACTTTGAAGCTCTCACGAATAGCTTCAAAGGTTGATTTGAAGCGGTCTTTTACTTCGTCATTCATTTCTTCGATGGTTTCCAAAAGTAGATTTTTCGCAGAAAGTACGTCATCTCTTTGAGTATTGAGGAAATGCAGCCGTTGACTGACTTCTTCAAATTGCTCTACCGCATCAAGATTGACTGGTCCTAAAGCCCGAATAGCCTTTTCTAAGTCCTTGACCTTAATTTCAGAAACCGCAAGATTTTCTAGTGGACGAGCCTGTTTACTAGCTTCATCAAAAGATATTTGATAGTCATCTGTCAAATTCGTCAAAAGGCGTCGAAGGACATCTGCAATCTTATCTTTTTCAGCTTCTGCCTTGGCTTGACTGCGAATCAAATCCTCATTTTGCTGACGGGCTTGTTCTAGATGACTGGTAAGATCTTCTGCTTGCCCTTCCAAATTATCCAGTTCAAACTGACACCGAATATTGGCTTGGTTCAAAGCTGTCTTTTCTTGTATAGCCTGTGTTAATTGCTCTTCTAAAACAGCAATATCCACTTTTGAAGCGGTCTCTTCCTTTTGCTCCATTAGAAATTGTAAAGTAGAAATCTCTTTTTCCAATTCAGATTTTTCATTGGACAAACGTGTGAGATCCGTCTGAACGTAACGCTGATGCCCCGTCAGCTCGGTACGAGCCAAATGAAGCTCAGATAAGTGGGCTGTTAGCTTGTCTAAACGTGCTTGAACAGCATCTTTATCTGACTTAATCTGCTCAATCTCGGCTTCTGTTTCAGATTTCTCTTGCTCAATTTCTGCAAGGCGATTAACCAATCGTTCCTTTTGTTCCGCCATGTCAGGAAGAACTTCACGAGATAGCTCTCTTTCTTGCAGCGCTAAGAGCTCGGATAAGTCTTCAACCTGTTTATGTGTTTGCTCATAAGCCATTTGAGCCTTTTGCTCTGCTAATCGAGCTTCCTCACCACTTGCTTTTATTTCTTCTAACAGACTGTTGGCTTGGCTTAGCTGTGTGTGCAAATCCTCCACTTGCTTTTCTTGCTCGGCTAATGTTACATTCTTCTCAGAAAGTTCCTTTTGCAAAGCATCCAACTCCGGCTTGATGAAAATTGTATTGTTATTTCGATTAGCGCCACCTGCATAAGAACCGCCTGTCCGCAATTCTGTTCCATCCAACGTAACAATTCGTACTTGATACCGAACTTTGCGAGCAGCTGCTCGCGCATTTTCTACCGTATCAAAAATGGCTGTTGTACCTAGCAAATTTTGGAAAATATGCTCTAAACTCTTATCATAGCGCACCAAAGACGAAGCCAAACCAAGAAAACCATTACTCTTTTCAATGCTTCCTTGATGATGATCTGGTAAATGCCGCGCTTTAATCGTTGTCAGTGGCAGAAAAGTTGCCCGTCCTGTTCGATTGCGTTTCAGAAATTCAATTGCTCGTGTCGCAGCTTGTTCGTCCTCTACAATAATATGTTGGCTACTTGCTCCAAGTGCAATTTCAAGTGCTGTCTGATAATGCGAATCAAAGCTCAATTTTTCACTAACAGCACCGATAATACCGCCCAGGCGCTCTGCTTCTTGAAGAACACTTTTCACCCCAGCATAGAAATGACTGTGATTTTTCAGAATAGCTTCTAAACTACCAACACGCGCCTTTTTATTTTTTACATCATCCATTAAATCAAACATTGCCGTTTGTTTTTGCTGATAATTTGTTTTTACAGCTTGAACTTGCTTTAGCTGTGCCTGATAATCTGTCAGTAACTGCTGAACCGACTGCCGAGCTGTTTCTAAATCTTCCAGTTGACTTTGCTCGTTGATTTGAAGATTCTTTAAATTTTCTTTTAACTTAGCAAATTCTGCTTGTTTGCTTTCAGATAATTGTAACTCATTGGCTAAGCGACTTTCTAAAGCAGTTAAGTCATTGGATAAGTCCGCTTCTTCTTGCATCAATTGGACAAATTCAGCACGTAATTTTTCAATCATCTGGTCAGGATTATCCGAAAATGCCTCAATTTCAGCTTCTAATTTATGAATCACTTGTTGATTTTGTTCCAATTTTACAGCAAAATCAGTCAATTGCTCATCTTTTCCCTGCCATTCTGTTTGAACCGCCTCTAATTTTTCTGTCAATCCTTGCAGGCGTTCCTCATTTTCCTTCCGACTGTTGGCAGCTTGACTAGATTCTAATTTGGAAACTTCGATTTGGCGTTCTAAGTCACTGATGAGGCGTGTTAATTCAAGCAAACTCGCTTGGTCATCTGCCATTTGTTTCTGCAAATCATGGCGTTTTTCTTTCAGAAGAACATTTTCTTGCTCTAGCTGGTCACGTTTGCTGTAATAAGCAGACAAAGATTGCTGAATCCCCACAAGCCGTTCTTCAGTATCATTCAGCTGTGTTTTATTTTCCTTTATTTGAGCAATCAATACATCCAAATAAAGAGCACGACGTTCTTCATCCAATTTCAAAAACTGCTTAGCTGTCGTAGCCTGCTTTTCAAGAGGCTTCACTTGACTATCTAGCTCATAAATAATGTCTTCCAGCCGATCTAGATTATCTTGTGTTTGGCTGAGCTTGCTTTCAGTCTCCTTGCGCCGCGTCTTGTATTTCAGTACGCCAGCCGCTTCTTCAAAAATGGAACGGCGCTCCTCTGGCTTGCTATTGAAAATTTCTTCCACCTTTCCTTGGGAAATAATGGAAAAACTATCTCGTCCAAGCCCTGTATCCATAAACAAATCATGAATATCTCGTAAACGTACCTTCTTGCCGTCTATTTTATACTCGCTATCCCCACTGCGATAAATATGACGTTCCACACGAATCTCATCTGCAGCTTGCTGGATAAAACGGTCTTTATTGTCCAAAACGACAACAACAGAAGCATAATTCAGTGGTTTGCGAGTTTCAGTCCCCGCAAAAATGATATCTGGCATTTTCCCGCCACGAAGGCTTTTAACACTAGACTCTCCCAGTGCCCAACGCAGGCTTTCAGTAATGTTACTCTTTCCTGAGCCATTAGGTCCAACGACTGCTGTCACTCCCTGATCAAACACTACCTTGGTCTTATCTGCAAAAGATTTGAAACCTTGAATTTCAATTTCTTTTAAATACATGAATGACTTTCCTTTTCAAATGCATTTTTAGCAGCTTCCTGTTCTGCTAATTTTTTCGAACGTCCTTGTCCTTGTCCAACCGTTCTGCCATCAACAGATACCGCTACAGCAAATTCTTTGGCATGAGCTGGACCAGACTCAGAGATGACTTGATAGACAATCTCGACATCACCATTGACTTGGAGCAGTTCTTGTAGCTTGGTCTTGTAATCAACCACCTGCTCAAAGTCTCCAACTTCTACCTTTGGAATCATGACTTGATATAGGAAGTTTTTGACCGCTTCCACTCCCCTATCTAGCAACAAAGCTCCTAAAAAGGCTTCAAATAAATCTCCAAGAATGGTATCCCGATTACGCCCACCTGATTTTTCTTCGCCACGACCCAATTTGATAAATTGATCAAACTGGCAATCTCGACTAAAACCAGCCAAACTCTCTTCACGTACAATCGTTGAGCGAAGTTTTGACAAGTCCCCTTCTGGTTTTTTTGGATATTTTTTATACAGATATTCCGAAATCAATAATTGCAGAACAGCGTCTCCTAAAAATTCCAAGCGCTCATTGTGTGAAATGTTTAAGAGGCGGTGCTCATTGGCATAGCTAGTGTGTGTAAAAGCTGTCTCCAGCAACTTTTCATCTTGGAAGACAATTCCAAATTGCTGACTTAAAACTTTATGTAAATCTCTCATTTTTTCTCCTTTCAAGAAGAACTTTTTCTTTTAATACTCAATGAACATCAAAAATTTAACAATCACCTCCAGCTGTCTCCCAGACAATTAGAACTAGGAAGCAAGTTGCGGGTGGGGAAAAAACTCTACTTGAGCTTTTGAGGTTGCAGGTGTAATCAACGAAGTCAGTAACAAAGAGTACGGCAAGGTTGACAAAAAAAGTTTCACTTTTCTTCTCTGCCACCTCTCACAGTCACCCAGACTGTGAAATCCGACGAAGTTTGAAGAGATCTTCACAGAGTATAAAATGAAAACAAATTCTCTACTATTATATCAAAAAAATCCTTGATACTCCAACGATACCAAGAATTTGATAGGAAAAGTTCACCATAGATGAAATGAATTTTCATTCTTTATCTGGAATGACTTTGAATAAATAATACGTCATAAAAAGGGTTAAGGCAGCTAAAGCAAACTTCACCCAGATAAAAGGTGCAAAGAAGATAGAAATTCCCATTAGAATGTAAATAGAAATAAGAATTTTTCTTTTACGCTCCCGAGCAATAGCTCCAGTTTCGCGAAAGTTCGCCACATAGATTTGATACAACTTAGTATGGTATAGCCATTTTTCAAATCGTTTGGAAGAGCGTGAAAAGCAAGCAATTGCCAACAGTAAAAAGGGAGTTGTCGGCAATAGCGGTAAAGCAACTCCCAGAAGGGCTAATCCTACTGAAATAAAACCAATCATTAAGTAAAAAATTCGCATTCTTTCTCCTAAATATTTGTTAAAGGTGTCGCTGTATCTGGCGATGTATCACAAATATGAAAATCATGCTCAACCGCCAAATCAGCCTGTGCTAATTGATTGATCATTGTGATATGAGCCAATTCTTTGGTATTATTTTCTTTGCTAAGATGCCCTAGATAGATTTTCTTAGTGCGATAACCCAACGTACGAATCATGGTTTCTGCCCCGTCATCATTCGACAAATGGCCTTGGTCAGATAAAATCCGCTGCTTCAGGCTCCAAGGATAAGCTCCGCTACGAAGGATTTCAATATCATGGTTGGACTCGATCAAATACCCGTCCGCATTTTCAATAATCCCCGCCATACGATCGCTAACATAGCCAGTATCCGTCAGTAGAACAAAACTTTTATCGTCTTTCATCAGTCGGTAAAATTGCGGTGCAACCGCATCATGACTAACACCAAAACTTTCAATGTCAATATCGCCAAATGTCTTGGTTTTTCCCATTTCAAAAATGTGCTTCTGACTAACATCAATCTTCCCAAGCGCTACTTCCATAGCATTCCATGTTTCTTGATTGGCATAAATGTCTAAATGATATTTCCGTGCCAAAACGCCCACACCATGGATATGATCCTTATGCTCGTGCGTCACCAAAATAGCATCCAAATCCTCTGGCTTGCGGTCAATTTCACTCAATAAGCTGGTAATTTTCTTCCCAGACAAGCCCGCATCAATCAACAACTTCTTCTTTGGGGTTTCTAAATAGAAACAATTGCCAGTAGAACCTGACGCTAAAATACTGTACTTAAATCCCTTCTCGTTCATGCTACCCTTCTAATTCATCTTCTTCCCAATCATCATCTTTGACAGCTTCCTTGTCATACGGCAGAACTATAGTAAACGTTGAACCTTTGCCATACTCGCTCTTTGCCCAGATAAAGCCGTTATGCTGCTTGATAATCTCTTTGGCAATGGCTAAGCCCAGTCCGGATCCACCTTGGGCGCGACTTCTCGCTTTGTCTACACGATAAAATCTATCAAAAATTTTCGGCAAATCTTTTTTAGGAATTCCTAAGCCTTCATCTGAAATTGACAAAATCATTTGGGTATCCGTTGTTTTCATACTGACCGTAATTTTACCACCGTCAGGAGAATATTTAATGGCATTGTTGATAATATTATCAATCACCTGTGTCATCTTATCTGTATCAATTTCGACCCAAATAGAATTAATGGGATAATCTCGAATAATTTCATACTTTTTATCATCGTTCTGACTTCTGATTTTATCAAAACGGTTCAAAATAAAGGTGATAAAAGCTGTAAAATTCGTCAATTCAATATCCAAATGACTGGTTGCATTGTCAATACGTGACAAACTCAGCAAGTCCGAAACCATTCGCATCATCCGATTGGTCTCATCTAATGAAACCTTGATAAAATCCGGTGCAACTGGTTCTGACAAGGCACCTTCATCTAGTGCTTCCAGATAAGACTTGACACTGGTCAAGGGAGTACGTAATTCGTGACTGACATTCGAAACAAACAGTCTCCGCTCACGCTCTTCTTTTTCCTGCTCCGTTGTATCGTGCAACACCGCAACCAGCCCTGAAATAAAGCCTGATTCTCGCCGAATCAAGGCAAATCGAACACGTAAACTTAAAAACTCTCCATTTTCATCCTGCGAATCAATGGTCAATTCTGGAACTTTCGTAATCAAGTCTCGTAAGTCATATTCGTCTTCAATATCCAGCAGTTTTAAGATATTCATCTTTCGTGCTTCGGATTCTTTGACTCCCAACTGTTTGGTTGCCATATCATTGATCATAATAATCTGCCCACGACGATTGGTCGCAAGAACACCGTCCGTCATATAGGATAAAATACTTGACAGGCGCTTAGTTTCTTGCTCTAAATTTTCATGCGTTAGACGGATTACCTCAGATAAATCATTGATACTATTGGTAATATCCGTAATTTCTGGACCACCTTGTACATCTAAAATTTCTGAGTAATTGCCTGCAATTAAATCTTTTACTTTTTGATTCAATTGGCGAATACGAACATTATCACGTCGGTTTTCCAAGGAAAGCAAGGTAATCACCAAAATAAATCCTAAAATGAGTAAGACAAATACAAAATCTTTTGATACAACAAATTGTCTAATATTATCAATCATTGTTTCTCATGTAATATCCAACGCCGCGCCGTGTTAAAATGTACTCTGGTCGGCTAGGAATATCCTCAATCTTTTCTCTCAAACGACGAATTGTCACATCGACCGTCCGCACATCTCCAAAATAATCATAGCCCCACACCGTTTCTAGCAGATGTTCACGCGTCATCACTTGCCCGATATGCGTTGCCAAATGGTGGAGCAATTCAAACTCACGGTGTGTTAAATCTAATTCTTCGCCATGCTTTTTCACGACAAAAGCATCGGTCAAAATCTGCAGATCTCCAATCACAATTTCTTTTGGTTCAGCTTCTGCTTCTTGATTTTCAATTGTCAAATCTGTCCGCCGCAAAATGGCTTTGACACGCGCCTGCAATTCACGATTAGAGAAAGGCTTTGTCATATAGTCATCTGCACCAATCTCAAGACCAATAACTTTGTCAAATTCACTGTCTTTGGCAGAAAGAACGATGATTGGCACATTACTCGTTTTCCGAATCGTTCGCGCCACCTCTAAACCATCCATTTCGGGCAACATCAAGTCCAAAATCAAAATATCTGGATGTTCTGCTTCAAACATTTCTAACGCTTCGCGACCGTCGAAGGCTGTCACTACTTCATAACCTTCTTTTACCATGTTAAACTTTATAATATCTGAGATTGGTTTCTCATCATCTACAACTAATATTTTTTTCATTTTATTCACCTTTTTCTATCACTTTATTATACCAAATTTTCCTTAAAATTTACCAATTCAACTCATAACACATCATTTCTTTACTTTACAAATTTAAAACAAATATGTTAAAAATATGACAGCAAAGACAGGTTTTCATATCAAAAAATAGTCCAGACAAAAGCGTCTTAGACCATTCATTGAATTTTTAGGAAAAACTATGAAACGCAATACATCTGTCTTAACTTTTCACTGCTACTGTAGTAATTTCCTAAAGAAGCAAATGCTCTGAACTGCTAGATGTTCATTTACTTGTCTTTCTCCAGCGAAATATCCCATAACCTAACAGCATCCCCACCAATAAACAGATAAAATAGGCTGCATGATACAGTAAAATCCATTCCCCAAAGGTCAGAATCGTCACAAAGAACATGAGTGTCGCTAAAAGCAAAAAACGGCGAGAAAAACCATATAGTCCAGCATAGACAACTGCTACAAGGAATGTTGTCAGAGGTGAATAAATCAAAACATTATTCACCACCAAGCCCTTTCGTAACAATTCGTCCATCGGTATCACGTAAACAATTCCATAAAATAACGAATAGGAAAAGAGGAGTACAGCTAAAAAAGGAAGATCGCGTTTCATTTTCCCACCTCGCTAGTTTAGGAGTTTATTTCAAGTATTTCTGTATATTTTTAATTTGTCGTTTAGATGCTTTAAACATTCGCGCTGATCCATTTACAGGAAGGGCAATCGCTTTTTTGGGAAGATAAATGACAGATTTCGCTAATCGCTTACTAACAGACTCCTCCGGATATAAATCATTGTTGAAATCTTTTGAAATGGTTAAATCCAAATAAAATTCATAGACACGACGGCCGAAGTTTTCAGCAGAGATTTCGTATAATTTTGCAGCGAGACTTTTCTCATCCAAATCCGGTGTTGCAATAACGGCTTCCAAAATCGCTCCTGCCAAATCACGTTCTTCATAATAAAGCGTTCCAAACATCTTGTCATTGATAACATTGTCCAGATAAGGATTTCCGTGCGCAATAATCGGAGTGCCACTCGCTAGACTTTCTAAATACGTCAAGCCTTGCGTCTCACTCGTTGAAGCGGAAATAAAGAAATCCGCTGCTTTATAATACAATGCGGTTTCACTTGGTGCAATCATTCCTGTGAAAATCACTGCATCTGTAATGTTCAACCGTTTGGCTTGCGCTTTTAAGTCAGACAAATAAGGACCGTCTCCTGCCACTACCAACTTCACATCTGGATTTTCTTCCAAAACAGCTGGCAGAGCAGCTAAAACTGCCTGAATGTTTTTTTCATAAGAAACGCGTGATAAGCTAAGCAACATGGTTTCTTGATTTGAAATGCCTAATTTTTCTCGTAAATCAGCAATATTCTCAGCAGTAATTTCTGGACGTTCAAATTTGGCCAACTCAATTCCAGTCGGAATAACCCGTTTTTCTACTTTTACTTTGTATTTCATGAGCAGGTCATAAACAATCTCGCTTGGACAAATCACGCCATCCAGATCACTCATAAAACCACGAACAATGTATTTGACCATGCTAGGACGAATGACCATACCTTTAGCAATGTAGCGCACATAATCTTCATACTGTGTATGATAGGTATGAACAACTGGAATCCGCAGTTCTTTCGCAATCCAAACACCCAACAACCCCAAAGAAAATTCAGTCTGGGTATGAATAATATCCAATTGATATTGGCGAGCAATCTCTAAAGCTGTTGAAAAACCACGATAAGCAATTCGCCGATCTTTAAAGGCAAAAAACGGCACGCTGGGAATTCGAATAATCTGCCAATCCTCATAACGATTGACATCCTTATCTGTCGTTGTAAAAATAAAAACGGTGTGTCCAAGCTTTTCTAATTCTGTTTTTAAAGTGCGAATACTAGTTGCCACCCCTGAAACCTGAGGGAAATACGTATCCGTAAAAAGACCAATTCGCATGCTACATCTCCAATACTTCTCGATAAGCCTCAACTAGCTTATAAGCCACATCATCGATTGAACGACTCTGCGCTACCTTATAGCCAGCTTCTCGCTTATCCACCTTTCCATCCAAAATCTTTTGAATAGAATCTACAAACTCATCTACATTGTGTCCCAATTCAGCTGATTGTTCATCAATCCAACCTTCATATACAGGAATATCCCGTAAAACGACATGTTGATGACTAGCCAACGCCTCTAGCACTACAATCCCTTCTGTCTCCTCATAACTTGGGAAAAAGAAGAGACTACTGCCACTCATAGCTCCTTCAAAAACGGCACCTTTAAAATAACCTGGAAATTCAACATTTTTAGGATGATTAAAAAGTACAAGATTTCTGATTTTCCGGGGAATGATCCACTTGTTAATACTACCCAGCCAAATAAAGCGAACATCTGGCATTCTGCGTGCTACTTCTACAAAGTCTTCTATTCCCTTGCGTCTGAAATAAAGTCCCGCACAGACAACAACCTTGTCTCCGTCTTGGATATGAAAATGTTTTCTAAATACTTCTTCTTTATGTGGATCTTTTTTATATTTCTGAAGGTCAATCCCATTAGAAACCACCACAATTGGTGTTGTCACGCCATAGCCTTGAATCAACTTTTTAGAATACTCAGACGGCGTAATGATAAAATCCGCCATTTGGTACATGTGAGCTAAATATTTTCCAAAGGCTTCCGCAAAAAAGTTTGACCCGATAAAGGAATTGCGAAAATCTTCTTTAGTCGAATGCCCATGCATAATCACTTTTTTCCCTTGCTTTTTTGCTTTGTGCAAAAGTCGCAAACTTCTAGGTCCATAAGTATTGATATGAACCACATCATAATCTCCTGAAGGATCGGTCGTGTAGGGAATTCCAGCCAAATCTAGAGCTTTCATCTGATGTTGCAAAGCTCGTCCAATGCCTGATTTTTCCAAAACCGCTTTACCTTCTAAATACAGTAATACTTTCATGTCTTCTATTATACCCAAAAGATAGAAAAAATAAAACCACAAAGGTATAAAGCCTCTTGAAAACAAAAAAGAGGCTGGGACAAAAGTCCTTAACCTCGTCAGATTTTTATGAGTTTCTTGCAAGTCGCAGTGGTTGAGTGGGTTCTATGCGGTTGATAAATCAACCTTTACAGCCCTACTCAACTGTGCGGGGGTGGAACGACAAAATCAAATTTCTTCGAAATTACCGATTTTTGTCCCACTCCCATAAACTACTCTCATAATAAACGAGTAGCAAAATGATTGGACAACAAACTTAAAATTGAAAATTTCAAGTTCTGTCTAACTCTACTTACTTTCTTGTTGAACGGCGTTCAATAAGACCATGAGCTAATACTACTTCGCGTTCTTCCAGCTCTTCCTTGTGCATAATCTTAGTCAGCATGCGCATACTAATCGCACCAAGGTCATACAAAGGCTGACCAATAGTTGTCAAATTTGGACGAGTGAAGCGTGCTACCTGCGAATCATCGCTAGTGATGATTTCAAAATCTTCTGGTACATTTACACCCTTGTCTGATAAACCATTTAACAGTCCAGCCGCCAGCTCATCACCAGTCACAAAAGCTGCTGTGGCTTTGGAAGCAATGACCCGTTCTGCTAATTGATAACCATCATCATAGCTGTATTTTGACTCAAAAACCAATCCTTCACTATAAGTAAGTTTGGCTTTCTTCAAAGCTTCTTTGTAGCCAGCTAAACGAATCTTACCATTGATGTCATCCACCAAAGGTCCGCTTACAAAAGTAATTTTTTGATTATTTTTTGTAAGACGTTCAACTGCATCCATGGTTGCTTGCTTATAGTCAATATTCACACTTGGTAATTGATGCTCCACATCAACCGTGCCTGCAAGCACAACTGGCGTCCGCGAACGAGAAAACTCGGAGCGAATCTTTTCTGTCAAATGATAGCCCATAAAGATAATACCGTCCACTTGTTTTGAGAACAGCGTATTGACAACAGAAACTTCCTTGTCATCATCTTCATCACTATTTGCTAAAACAATATTGTATTTATACATCTCTGCGATATCATCAATCCCTTTTGCAAGCGTTGAAAAATAACTACTTGTAATATTTGGAATGACAACCCCGACAGTTGTCGTCTTTTTGCTAGCTAAGCCACGCGCTACCGCATTTGGTCGGTAATCCAAGCGGTCGATCACTTCCAAGACTTTTTTTCTTGTATTTTCCTTTACATTTTTGTTTCCATTTACCACACGGCTAACGGTTGCCATTGAAACTCCCGCTTCACGCGCGACATCATAAATGGTTACTGTATCGTCTGTGTTCATGTTTCTTCCTTTCTATGTTGAAAATATCGTTTTCACATCCTTACCAAACTCATTTTATCACTTATTGGAAACACTTTCAAGCATTTTGATAACTTTTTGAAAAATCTTGTTTTTTAGGCAAATTTTTAGCAATTTTACCAATGATTTTACAAGAAAAATGTACCCAATCTGTAAAATTTCTGAAGTGAAAAAAAGTTCTTACTGTCCTCTTGATTTTTACCTATTTTTTTGCAAAAATAGAGGGGTAGAAAGAAGGTACTAGAATGACCAAAATAAATCAAATTATTTCTTATCTGGAAACAGAAAAAGCAGATGTTGCCGTAGTTTCTGATCCTGTCACGATTAATTATTTAACAGGATTTTATAGCGACCCTCATGAACGTCAGATGTTTCTTTTTATTTTCACAAATCATGAACCACTACTCTTTGTTCCTGCTCTTGAAGTAGAGCGTGCTAGTGTAATTGTTGATTTCAAGGTTCTAGGTTATGTTGATTCTGAAAATCCTTGGGAAAAAATCAAAGCAGCCTTGCCAGCTAGCAGCTTCCACAAAGTTGCTGTTGAGTTTGATAACTTGATTTTGACCAAATATAATGGTTTAAATACCGTTTTTGAACGCGCTGAATTTACAAACTTAACCCCATGTATCAATCGTATGCGTCTCATCAAATCAGCCGATGAAATCAAGAAAATGTTTGTCGCAGGAGAATACGCAGATAAAGCTGTTAAGATTGGTTTTGATACTATTTCTCTTGATAAAACAGAAACAGATATTATTGCTCAAATTGACTTTGGTATCAAACAACTCGGCTATGAGATGAGCTTTGAGACTATGGTTTTGACAGGTGATAATGCTGCTAATCCGCATGGCATTCCTGGTGCAAACAAAGTCGAAAACAATGCCCTGCTGCTATTTGACCTTGGCTGTATGGTCAATGGTTATGCCAGCGATATGACACGGACAGTTGCTGTTGGAAAACCAGATCAGTTTAAAAAAGACATTTACAATCTAACGCTTGAAGCTCAACGGGCAGCTCTTGACTTCATCAAACCCGGAGTAACAGCTCATGAAGTAGACCGCGCAGCACGCGAAGTCATCGAAAAAGCCGGTTATGGTGAATACTTCAATCATCGTCTGGGGCATGGTATCGGCATGAGTGTTCACGAATTTCCATCTATCATGGAAGGAAATGATATGGTTATCGAAGAAGGTATGTGCTTCTCTGTTGAGCCTGGTATCTATATTCCTGGAAAAGTTGGCGTTCGTATTGAAGACTGCGGGCATGTCACAAAAGAAGGCTTTGAAGTCTTTACAAGTACAAGTAAAGATCTACTCTATTTTGATTAAAAACTAAAAAAAGCTAAAATAGTTGATTTAAGGACTGAAGCCTGTATTGGATTTAGTCCTTTTTATTGTATCCAGCAAAAAGAAGGAGCGGAATAAACAATCATGATTACTGGGCAACCAATCATGAATGTCTTTCCCACTCCTTCATTAATTAGACTCTACGTTCTTCGTTCTCATAGAGCAGACACAATATTATGCTCTGATTGTCATGAATGGAGATCCTTCTGTATTGTCAGTTGGATCCAAACTCCGTACTCTAAATAAATAATCTACTGAATAATAGCCATTATTATTAGCATTATACGGATCCATTACATAAGTCATTCCGTTGTTATAGCCTTTCATGACCAGTTCATGTGTAACAGGATAATTTGCAAATACACTAGTTCCTACTGCACCAAGCACATGGTGTCCCATAGCAAGTGCTTCTCGCACAGCTGCGGTTGAACCTAAAACATCCGTTTTCAACCCCCAATGTTGAGCTGCTAAGACAATACCTCGACTCGTTGTGCCGTAGCTTCTCTTATTGAATTCATTTGTAGAATGGTAGAGATAATCTGCCACAGTCGTTGGTAAAACAGTCTGTTCTGTAATACCAGAAATTGCCATAGCAACCGTTGTTGGTACGCAACCCGTTGCAGCAAATGTGTAGCCTCCATAAGTTCGTCCTGCCCAACGACCATCACGTTGAGAAAAATATGGTGTTGGATAAGACGTTTTAGAAACTTGTACTGTTGTACCACCTACTCCAACCAGCTTGCCATTGTTTTGAATGTAATACAAATGAACATTGTATTCGCCGGTTGAGTTCTTATGTTCACTCGCTTTCACAGTTATCTTATAGGTACCATCAGCTCGTTTTGCAGCAGTATACCAAATGATGTCATCTTGACCATTTACACTAGACCACGTTGGCAGCTTCACTTCACGAACACCATGAGGGCTGGAAACATTAGACACCAACACGTCAAATGTTCCTGTTTTAGGATTATTATTTTGGATCGTGATTTTTCCAGTTGGTCTAAGGTTTTCCGCAGAAATTGTCACATTGGTTGATGTACCGCCTACTCCAATCAATGTTCCATTGTTTTGAACATAGTACAAATGAATATAGTACAAACCGGTTGAATTCTTATGGTCACTTGCTTTAATGAATGCCTTATAAGTTCCATTGGTCTGTCTAGTGGCAGTGTACCAGATAATATCGTCCTGACCATTGACATTAGACCAGGTCGGTAATTTCACTTCACGGACACCATCTGGATTAGAAACATTGGAAACAATTACTTCAAAAGTCCCGTTATTGGCATCTTTATTTTGAATTGTTAACGTACCTTTTGGACGTGCAATTGAAACTTCTGTCGTTGTGCCACCAATCCCAACGATTTTACCATTTCCTTGGATATAGTAAAGATGAATATGGTACAAACCTGTGCTTCTTTTATGGTCACTCGCTTTGACAGTTGCTTTGTAAGTCCCATTGGCCTGTCTAGTGGCAGTGTACCAGATAATATCGTCCTGACCATTGACATTAGACCAGGTCGGTAATTTCACTTCACGAACGCCGTAAGGGCTAGAAACACCTGAAACAATCACATCAAAGGTTCCTGTGTCTGGATTATTATTTTGAATGGTAAGATTCCCTTTTGCTCTCGCTAAAGAAACATTTACTTGTGTTCCAGCTACTCCAACAAATTGTCCATTATCCTGAATATAATACAAATGAACATTATATAGACCTGTTGAATATTTGTGATCACTTACCTTGACGGTCGTCTTATACGTTCCATTGGCTTGTTTTTTAGCAGTATACCAGATAATGTCGTCTTGACCATCCACATTAGACCAAGTCGGTAATTTCACTTCACGAACACCATCTGGACTGGAAACACCTGAGACAATCACATCAAAGGTTCCTACGTTAGGATTGTTATTCGCGATAGTCAAAGTACCTTTAGGATGCGCAATCGAAACCGTTGTCGTTGTTCCTGTTACTCCTACCAACTGATTATTTTCTTGGATATAATATACATGAATATTATACTCTCCAGTTGATTTTTTATGATCAGTCGCTTTAACTGTTACTTTATAGGTTCCATTGGCCTGCTTCTTCGCTGTGTACCAGATAATATCATCTTGACCACCTATGCTGGACCAAGTTGGAACTTTTACTTCACGAACACCGTAAGGGCTGGAAACACCTGAAACAATCACATTAAAGGTTCCTGTGTCTGGATTATTATTAGCAATGGTCACTTTTCCTTGAGGTCGACCAAATGAAAGCTCGGTAGTTGTTCCACCTACGCCAACCAATTTCCCATTATTTTGAATGTAATAAAGGTGAATGTGATAGAGTCCTGTAGAAAATTTGTGATCTACTGCCCTTACTGTTACTTTATAAGTTCCATCAGCCTGTTTAGCAGCTGTATACCAAATAATGTCATCTTGACCATTGACATTAGACCAGGTCGGTACTTTCACTTCACGAACGCCGTAAGGAGCAGAAACGTCCGACACAATCACATCAAAGGTTCCCGTGTTAGGATTCTTGTTTTGAACCGTGATTTTTCCCTTTATTGGCTGATTTGCAGCACGATTGCTTGGAGTTGCCTTATTCGTAAATCGTCCAGTATAATCCACACTTTGGTCAAATACATGACGACCAGGTAGTAGTTCAGCTTGCGAAGTAAACTGCCAAGCACCTGCTTCACTATTATATTTCAGTGTTTTCGCATCATCGGCACTTAATTTTGAAGTTGGATATTGCGCTACCCAGAAATTTTCCAAGCCAAATTGTTCTGTTTGGATTGGTCCTTTCGTTCTAAGATTGTTTCGATCAAGCCAACTTGCACTTGTATAGTACATCAAATTTGAAAAGCCCATACGCCGCATTTCATCTGCCCAAGCTTGAGTAGTTGCATTGATATTCGGACGCATATCAGAATCTTCAATATCATTTACCATAACAGTTGAGGAAGGAAGGTTCAATCGTCTTGCTTCCTCTGCAAAATAGCGCGCTTCTGCTCTTGCTTCTGCTTCATTAGTATAATGAGAAAAAGCATAAGCCGACACTTGCATACCTGCCGCTTGTGCATTCTGTGTTTGAGAAGCCGCATAAGGATTTTTATAACTCGTTCCTTCTGTTAATTTAACAACAACCCCATTTACCCCTTTTTCAGCTAAATGTTGATAATCTTCTTTGCTGATATGCCCATTATGACTGCTAACATCTACAAAGGTTGATTTTTTTACTTGCGCATCAGGATTACTTCTAGCTGTTGTTTGATTATTCTGCGCAGCAAAAAAAGTTGACTTGTTGTCTTTTTTAGTCTCAGTTGTAGTTGTCGAATTTTCTTTTACAACTGATTGTTCTTCTGAAACTTTAGCCTCAGTTGAAGCAGTTGAAGAAGCAGTTGCTTCGTTTTTAGATGAAGAAGATGAAGTTGTTTGATTTATTGGAGCAGTTTGAGTTACTTCTTTTGTTTGGAGTTCAACTGAAGAATGAGCTTCTTGTTTATTGACTTCTACTGTCGGCTCTAGCGTAGAAGTTTTTACAGATTCATCAGCAAAAATTTGCTGTGAACTAGCTGCAATTAAAATAGCTGTGCTTGCTAAATAAAATAAACTTTTCTTTTTCATTTTATTTCTCCATTTTAAAATAAGCCTGCCATAAAATATGGCAAGCTAACTATTTCTTTTAAGAAATTATTTTACAAAGTCCAACAATGCAAGGAAACTTTCTGCTTCAAGTGATGCCCCACCAACAAGGGCACCGTCAACATCTGGACATGCCATGTATTCAGCTACATTGTTCGGTTTTACTGAGCCGCCGTATTGTACACGTACTTTGTCAGCCACTTCTTGACCAAAGTCAGCTGCTACAACATCACGAACTGCTTTACACATTTTTTGAGCATCGTCTTGAGTAGCTGATTTACCAGTACCGATAGCCCAGATTGGTTCATAAGCAATGACAAGAGAAGACACTTGTTCTGCTGTCAATCCTTTAAGGGCTGCAGATACTTGAGCACCTACAAATTCCACTGCTTTACCAGCTTCGTAAGTTTCAAGAGATTCACCACAGCAGATGATTGGAAGAAGACCATTGCGGAAGATAGCATGAGCTTTCTTGTTGATATCTTCGTCTGTTTCATGGAAATAGTCACGACGTTCAGAGTGACCAATTACAACATAATCAAGACCCATTTCAGAAAGAACTTTGGGACTATTTTCACCAGTAAATGCACCAGCATCTTCAAAATAAGTATTTTGTGCAGCAACTTTAAGATTTGAACCTTTTGCTGCAACAAGAACTGTCGTCAAATCAAGCGCAGGAGCTGCGATACCTGCTTCAACAAGATCAGATGAAGGAAGTTTACTTGCAACTGCTTCTACAAAAGCTTTAGCTTCTTCTGGATTTTTATTCATTTTCCAGTTACCAGCAATAAATGGTTTACGTGACATTTCACATACCTCTTCTTTTTTTATTTACATCTATTATTTTACCATAATTTAATAGAGAAATAAAGACTGAGTCGAATGAAATCATAAAAAAGAAAGCCCCGCAACAGCGGAGCTCATTGTCTGACTTTAATTGTTCATCTGGGAACTTAATTGAATTAAGCTTCGATTTCTGTAACCATACCTGAACCTACAGTACGTCCACCTTCACGGATAGAGAATGTAGTTCCTTGTTCTACGGCAATTGGGTGGATCAATTCAACGTCGATTGTTACGTTATCACCAGGCATTACCATTTCAGTACCTGCAGGAAGTTCGATTGAACCTGTAACGTCAGTAGTACGGAAGTAGAATTGTGGACGGTAGTTGTTGAAGAATGGAGTGTGACGTCCACCTTCTTCTTTAGTAAGGATGTAAACTTCACCTTTGAATTTAGTGTGTGGGTTGATTGAACCTGGTTTAGCGATAACTTGTCCACGTTCGATTTCGTCACGTTGAACACCACGAAGAAGGACACCTACGTTATCTCCAGCAAGACCTTCGTCAAGTTGTTTACGGAACATTTCAACACCAGTAACAACTGCTTTTTGAGTTTCTTCTTTGATACCAACGATTTCGATTTCATCGTTGACACGAACAGTACCACGGTCGATACGTCCTGAAGCAACTGTACCACGTCCAGTGATTGAGAATACGTCTTCGACTGGAAGAAGCAATGGTTTGTCAGTGTCGCGTTCTGGTTCTGGGATGTACTCATCAACAGTGTTCATCAATTCCATGATGATATCTTCATATTTAGAGTCACCTTCAAGAGCTTTAAGAGCTGAACCTTGGATAACTGGAAGGTCATCACCTGGGAAATCGTATTCTGAAAGAAGGTCACGGATTTCCATTTCAACCAATTCAAGCAATTCTTCATCGTCAACCAAGTCAACTTTGTTCATGAAGACGATAAGGTGTTTAACACCAACCTGACGTGAAAGAAGGATGTGCTCACGAGTTTGTGGCATTGGTCCGTCAGTTGAAGCTACTACAAGGATAGCTCCGTCCATTTGAGCAGCACCAGTGATCATGTTTTTAACGTAGTCCGCGTGTCCTGGAGCGTCGATGTGAGCGTAGTGACGTTTTTCAGTTTCGTACTCAACGTGCGCAGTGTTGATAGTGATACCGCGTTCGCGTTCTTCTGGAGCAGCATCGATAGACGCATAGTCTTTAGGTTGGTTAACTGCTGAAGGCAAGCGACGTGCCAATACAGTTGTGATAGCTGCAGTCAAAGTAGTTTTACCGTGGTCAACGTGTCCGATAGTACCAATGTTAACGTGTGGTTTACTACGATCGTATTTTTCTTTTGCCATTTAGGAAAAGCCTCCAATAAAATATATTTTATAGATAGACAGTAGGCAATACAGTCTAACTTTCCTTACTATTTTATCAAATTTTCTTCAAATTGCAAGCATTTTACGCCTTTTTTATCAATTTATTCTTTGTCCAACTTGTAGTATGGTTGATTTGGTGTAGAAGCCCCAATACTTGATGCGTAAATCCACTCCTTACCTTCCAACTAAGCAAAATTTTCAGCTTTTCCTGTCAAGATGACGCCTGAGAACTCTAATTTTTCTAGGTCTTCTTTCTTAGACAAGTCTAGCTTACCAAATTTTTTCAAGTAGGTTTTAATGTCATCTGACGGAGTTACATTATTGTAGCTGCTTTTTCCAAATCCACTTTTAATATATTTCTTCAGATTAGCCAAGAATCCATCTACATCCTTCATTTTGGAAAGTCTATCACTCAATTTCTCTCCTTCTTTGAGGTTTTTAATAGCTTCTTCTGCTTCCTTTTTGTGAAGATATTCTTTTTGCGTTAGATAATCTGGACTCGTACCATATAGATTGCTTGGTTGCCACCAGCTTGGATCGCTTGTTAAATTTGTACCAATCCAATACCAATTGGTCTTGAGGTTCTTAGGGATCATTGCCCAAATTTCTTTTAAACTATATGGTTTATCAAAAGTCAGAGCCACTTCTACCAGTTGATTTTTCATTTCTTTGATATAAGGAAGTTCTTGGGTTGGTTCATGGACAGATTCTCCCTTCTCCTCTTTCACATTTTTATTGTAGAATTGTGGCACTTTTTGATTATTTTCTATTTGAATAGTTGCCCCAGATTCTGTATATCTGCCAGAATTTGCATGAAAAAGAGTTCCTCGATCGATATTAAAAATTCCAAAATCTGTCTTGTATTCACCATAGTCTAGCGGAATCCCATAAATATCTTTGGCCTGTCTACCTTTAATACCACCGTGGAACATATCCCCACCATTAGCAGACCATGTATACGTTTCAATATTAGGAAAGGCGACGCTTTCAACTAGTTGTACCTCATTGGCCATCTTCCAAGCTTGGTCGCTGATGAGTTTTCCCGCAATCATACGAACAGCAATATATATTCCAAAAAATACTACCACTACTGTTGTTGACCAGAGGATAATCCGCTTGATATTTCTCTTTTTGTTTTTCTTTGCAACGATTTCAAATGTTTCCATGATAATATCCTTTCTTTTCCAAAATCTGTCGAAGTTTCTTTCGACTGCGCATGAGCTGAACTTTGACTTTGCTCTTAGAATAATGGAGTACTTCTGCTATTTCTCCTGTTGAAAACCCTTGAAAATAATAAAGATCCAACATGATTTTATCCTGTGTTGGCAACTTTTCTACCCCCTCCATTAGAAAGTCGTAGTCTGATCCTTCAACAATCAATTGATTTTCCTTTGTAAAAAAAATCTCGTCGCAGAATTTCCATATAATGCTTATCACGCCGGTATTTGTCAATATAGCGGCGAATAGACACACGATACATCCAAGCTCGCATTTTTTGAGCAGGGATGACAAAATCAGACTCTAGCATTTTGATAAAAACATCCTGAACAACATCTTCTGCTTGCTCTTTTGGAACGCCTGAGCCTTGCAGATAATAGACGATTTCTTTCGCAAAGGTAATCAAGACTTTTTCATAATCATCTAGTTTGATATCCTCATCCCCCTTCCTTCACTAGTATAACGAATTGGAAGCGTTTTCGGTTACAAAGATATAAAAAAATCGGAAATAATCCGATTTTTACACTTTTTACTCTTGCCAAGACATATAAATTAATGTGTTGGTCCCAAAAATACTATTAAAGAAAAAATAACAGCAATTACAATGAAAGCAGAAACATAAATGGCACGTCCAACTGGGTGCTTGGGATTTATTGCTATACCAAGCCTTCTAGCTTCTGAAAATACTTTAGAATTTTGAAACCGATGATACTCATATAAATAACCTGCTACTAACATGCAAAATATGAAAACACATAGTAGAGAAGCCAATAATTTTTGAGTAGCAAGCGAAATGCTGTTACCAAAAGTAAGCATTACACCGATTACTATCAATAAACAAAGCAGAAAAATATAAAAGAACCAAATACTGATCTTTCTTATCTGCATATATTTTCGAGCGTTATTATTTTTTTCATTAAGGTGTCGATAATAAATATTGCCTAAAATAAGTATAATCAGCAAACCTGCCAATCCTATGAAGCTTATTAAGTTGCTCATGTCAGTAAAAACACTGATACTAGCAAATAATATAAAGCCTACTGTAACAATACCATTAAAAATCTTTCTTTTACTCATCACAACTAAACCTTCTTACACACAAGCATTCGTCATCATCTTACACTTTCATTCTACATCAGCCTGAGTTTCTCAGTCCTGTCGCAATTCCGTTGATTGTGATATGAATCAATCGTTCTTCATCCGAGGATAATTCTCCACGGCGTTGGCGCTTGATGAGTTCTAGCTGAATATAATTCAAAATGTTAAAGTAACGCATACGGTAGTCTAAACTGTCTCGCAAGTAGGGATTTTCTTCCAACAGGTCGTCATAATCTTCAATGGCAAGAATAACATTCTTGGTTAATTGCCACTCATCCAAAATTGTATAATAAATTTCTTGTACTTCTTTATCTTCACACAATTGAGCATATTCAAAGGCGATATTCATATTCGACTTTGATAACACCATGTCTACATTGGACAAAAGCGATTGGAAGAAAGGCCAATTTTTATACATCTTTCTCAAAAAAGCTAGATTTTCTTCTGGATTTTCATCAATAAATTCTTTAAAGCTGGATCCAACACCATACCAACCAGGGAACATCACCCGACTTTGTGACCATGAAAAGACCCACGGAATGGCACGCAAGCCACCGATTTCAGTAATGGTTTTACGCGCAGCCGGTCGCGAACCAATATTAAAGCTGGAAATAGCTTTGATCGGGCTTGATTCAAAGAAATAATCATAAAAATGCTCATTACCAAAAACCAAATCACGATAAATTTGATAGCTTCGTTCCACTATCTGATCCATAATGCGCTCGTAGCGGTTAGACGTGTTGGTATCACTTTTTTTCTTAGTAATCATACGGTTAATCGTTGCCGACACTAGCATTTCTAAATTGTAATACGCTGCGTCTTTATTTCCATATTTATTGCCAATGACTTCTCCTTGCTCTGTCAGGCGAATCCGATCATTGATACTGCGGAGAGGCTGAGAGGTAATGGCCTCATAAGTAGGTCCGCCACCACGACCAACCGTTCCACCACGACCGTGGAAGAAGGTGATTTTCACACCAAATTCATCTCCGATAGCGGTCAGTTGCTGTTGAGCTTTATAAAGAGTCCAGCAGGATGATAAGTAGCCACCGTCTTTATTGCTGTCCGAATAGCCCAGCATGATTTCTTGATAATTGTTATTAGAGGCAATCCATTTCTGGGCAATTGGAAGAGATAAGTATTTCTTCATCGTGTCATAGGAATTATCCAAGTCTTCAATGGTTTCAAAGAGTGGCACAATCTGTACACGCGCAAATTCTTTATCAATGAGACCAACTTCCTTGTGCATAACAGCCAACTCTAAAAGGTCAGACACGCTCGTAGCATGAGAAATAATGGTTTGCTTAATGACAGCATCTCCTAGCTTATCTTTCAACTCACGCGCCGTTTGAAAAATCTCTAATTCTTTTTGCAAAAGGGCAGATTTTTTAGCATGTGTAGCAGAAAGAATCCGCGGATCATAGAGAAGTTCATTTAGCAGAACGTGACATTTTTCGTCTTCAGAAAGCTCGCTATAATGCTCCACAATTCCTGCGCTCGCTAATAACTCCGCAACGCAGGCTTCATGAACACTAGAATCTTGTCGCATATCAATGGAAGCAAGGTAAAAACCGAATACTTCCACTGCTTGAAGCAACTCAGTAAACTCACCAGAAATCATTGCTTCGCCTTTATTTTCAAGAAGAGACTGCTTGATAGCTAGTAAATCATGTTTAAATTCTTCAATTTTGTGGTAATGCGGCTCTGTTTTGATTTGGTTAATAAAGTAAGTCTTTGTATTTTTCAGTTTTGTTCGAATATAGTAGAAGGCTCGACGATATAATTCTTTTTCGCGGTAAATAGAATTATCTTCTGACAGATAAGCCATTTCCTGCACCGCTTCACTAACTTTTACGATACCTGTTGACAAAGAAAATTCACGGTACAAATTAGCAACTTTCGTATCGTAATAGTTCATAATCACTTCACATTGGGTCAAAGCGGATTTTTTCAATGTTTCAGCTGTAACATAAGGATTTCCATCTCGGTCACCACCAATCCACATTCCCATTGTTATGGGAGTTGGATTTTTCAAGTCAATCCCGTGCTGTTTGGCCAAGCGCTTGTATTCTTCTGTTAAATTAGTCACCGCCTGCAAGAAAGAGCTATTGTAGTATTCCATCACATTGGTGATTTCATTGGTCACTTTTAATTTCTTCTCACGAATCATATCTGTCCGCATGATAATTTCGATATACCGACGAAGATTATTGTGCCATTTTTGCTCATTGAGCAAGCCCATTCGCACATCGCGGTATTTACGCAACAAAACGTGAATATGATTGGTCAAATCCAGCATAGTCGTTCGTTGCACTTGAGTTGGGTGAGCTGTTAAAACAGGAACCACATTCAAATGCTCCAAAATTTCAGCAGCGTTTTCCTTTTCAGCAACCGAATCAATCGTTGTGGATAATTTCCCAAGATAATCTTGCCCCACATTATTTTGATAGTTAATCTCAAAAGCCAAATCCACATCTTCTGAAATATTGATTAAAAGAGGCAGGATTGAAAAATAACGAGAAATATAGGACATTTCCTTGTTCGATAGACTTTGAACAATCTCATTTAACCCTTCATAATTTCCAGCTGCTGCTAATTCTTTTAAAGCAATGATTTTTTCAAAGGTTTCAGGACTCAGCATATTTTTTGTAACTTCTTCTAATAAGTCCGTCAGAATCGTAACTTCTTCTTTGATAACTTCTTTATTGTTGTAATTTTCTAATTTTTGAAGTGACATAATCTACACCTTTCAATAAGCTTTTGCTCAATCTAACGTTAGCGAATAATTCTTAAACCGTGATTGGTTTCTTCGATTTCTCTATACAAACTTTCTCGTTTTTCATTGGCATCAATGTTTAACACAAAAGCAATCGCTACGGATAACACCAACAAACTATTTCCACCTTGTGATAAGAAGGGGAAGGTGACACCCGTCGAAGGAATCAAGCCGGAAATTCCTCCAATATTGACAAACGTTTGTGTCAGTAGCATTCCACCAACGCCCAGAGCCATCATGGAATTAAATGGATCTTTCGCTCGAATTCCCACAAGGATAATCCGCAAAATAAGGAAAAATAAGAGGGCTAAAATCAAGCTAGCACCGATAAATCCAAGTTCTTCAATAACAATGGAAAAGACGAAGTCTGTCTGTGCTTCTGGCAAATAACCACGTTTTTCGATAGAATTTCCTAATCCTAAGCCAAACCAACCGCCATTGCTCATGGCGTAATAGGAATTAGCTAGCTGGTGACCTGCGCCTGATAAATCTTTAAAAGGATTAAAAAAGGCACTAAATCGTTTTGCTACATAGCCAAACACAGGAATCTTAGCAACTTTTTCCACACCAATCAACCAGATGCCTGCTAAAACTGCTGTGGAAAGAGTGACCAATATCCCAAGAAGAGTTGAAAACCAGCGATAACCAATCCCACTAACCGTTACCATGATTAAGGTCGTCAGCAAAAGAATGGTCGCATTCCCCAAGTCAGGCAGCGCTGCTACGATTCCAATTAGCACAACGACTAGAATTCGCCAGTCGTTCAGTGCGCGTGGAATCAGTTGATTTCGTGTTAAAGCCTGATAGTCATACGTTGCGATTTCATCTTGCTGATGAGAAAACCGCTGTGCTAAAAACCAAATCAGAATAATTTTTAAATACTCAGCCGGCTGGAGACTAATCGGACCAAATCGCAACCAACCATGTGCACCATTGATTCGGGCGCCAAGGAAGCGAGATAAAATTAAAAGCAAGATTTCCACAAAAATAACAATGACAATCAGTCGATTGTCTTTTAAGAAATCTAACTTTATTTTGTAAATTAAAGCAATAGCAAGTAAGCTGATTACCCAAAAAATTCCTTGATTTAAAACAGATCTGAGCGAATTCGCTCCCACCTGTACTAAAGTGGCACTTGATGTCGAATAAACAACTATCAATCCCAAAATAGATAAAATCAAATAAGGAATCAAAATGGAATAATTCAGCAGGTGGCGTTTATCAATTTTCATAGTTCACCTAATATTATTAAATTTTCACCGAACATTATACCACTTTTCAGGGTAAAAAAAAAGTATTTGACGAACGGTATTTTTTAAATCCTTGCAGTATCTAGGCTAAACTTTAACTAAAAAAAGAACAATAAGTTGAGTCTGTGAAAAGGATTTATAAGCATTCTTCACCATTGTGTCCAATAAACCGCTTTCTTTAATATTTCAATTTGATGACAAATACTTATTTTCTACTAGTTTATTTTGCTTTTTATCTGACTTTACGTTAAAATGAAATTATATGAGAAAGAGGATTAAACCGCTTGTTGTCTTTGTTTTCTTTGTTAGCTTCATTGCGATTATTTTAGGAGCGAAGCATTATTCAGAAAGCAAGGAAACTAAACAGCAAAAGGACGCTATTACACAAACATCAGCTGCTTCTCAGTCAACTGATACTTCAGAATCCGATGAAGCAGACAAAGCCTATAAACCAATCATTGACTTGTCCGGCTGGCAATTGCCAAGTGATATTAACTATGACGTACTAGCAAAAAATGTTTCTGGCGCCATTATACGCGTGCATAGCGGAGCACAAGCAAAAAAAGAAAATGCAGCTACACACTTAAACGGAATTGATAAATCCTATCAACGCCACATAGAAGAATTTCAAAAACGAAATATTCCTGTCGCTGTCTATGCTTATGTGGCTGGTAGCAACAAGAAAGAAATGCAAAAAGCTGCCGAAAGTTTTTATAAAGCCGCTTCAAAATACAAACCTACCTACTACTGGCTAGATGTTGAAGAAAAAACTATGGATGACATGAATGCTGGTGTCGAAGCTTTTCGCGCTAAGTTAGCATCATTGGGTGCTAAGAACATCGGGATTTATGTCGGAACCTATTTCCTTGAAGAACACAGTATCTCAACTAAGAAATTCACAGCTATTTGGATTCCAACTTACGGCTATAATGATGGTTATTACAACGCTGCCCCTAAGACAGACTTAAAATACGATTTACATCAATACACATCACAAGGCTCAATTAATGGTTTTGCACATGATGTCGATCTCAATCAGCTATCTCCTTTAAAAAATCAGACAAAAACATTTAAAAAATTATTTGATAATGGAAAATAATAACTCTGTAATAGTTTGAATCGAAAACTTTGCAGAGTTTTTCTTTTCCTCTCGTCCAGTTATCACTACTTTCTTGTTTCTAAATATGTTATAATGACTAACAAAGAAAAGTTTAGGGAGTAATGAATGATTTCTTGGTTAATCAGAATTTTTAAGGGAATTGTCATCGCGCTAGGATTTATTCTTCCCGGGGTATCTGGTGGAGTTTTAGCCGCTATTTTGGGGATTTACGAGCGGATGATTTATTTTTTAGCGCATATAAAAGAGAATTTTCGTGAAAATATACTCTATTTTTTACCCGTTGGCATTGGAATGGTTTTAGGAATTGCACTATTTTCCCTACCAGTTGAATATCTCTTAGAGCATTATAAAATCATTGTTTTATGGGGATTTGCAGGAGCGATTATCGGTACGACTCCAAGTTTACTAAAGGAATCTACCAGAGAATCTGATCGCGACCGAACTGATGTTATTTGGTTCGTAGCCACTTTTTTCATCTCTGGGATTTGCCTTTATTTCCTCAATAGTTTAGTCGGAACATTGCCAGCAAATTTCTTGACTTTTATTTTAGCTGGTGCCCTTATCGCACTGGGAATTCTCGTTCCAGGATTAAGTCCTTCAAATTTGCTCTTGATTTTGGGTCTGTATTCCCCGATGCTAATTGGTTTTAAATCTTTAGATATTTTGGGAACCTTTTTACCAATCGGAATTGGCGGTCTCCTCGCATTTGTGATTTTTTCCAAATCTATGCACTATGCTTTGGAAAATTATCATTCTCGAGTGTACCATTTCATCATTGGCATTGTCCTGTCTAGCACTGTTCTCATCTTGGTACCAAACCCTGGGAATAGCGAAAGTATTCATTATGCTAATACTTCTATCATCACCTTTGTTACTGCTGCGTTCTTCTTTGGACTAGGAACTTGGCTGGGCGCTTGGATGAGCCAATTGGAGGAAAAGTATAAATAATGGCTAAAAAAACAAAAATTAAGAAAACCTTAGTAGAACAAATTTTGACAAAAGCAAAAATCCCTCACAAAGGCTTTCAAATCAATGCTTTAGAAGGACAATTACCTGAAGAAATAGAGCGCTCACAAATTTATAAAACATTAGCTCTAACAGGTGGTAAAACAGGAACAGTCATTGGAATTGTGCCCATAACAGAACACCTTGCAGAAAAAAAACTAGCTAAAATATCTGGCAACAAAAAAGTCAGCATGATTCCGCAAAAGGAGTTGGAAAAAACAACGGGTTATATCCATGGCGCAAATAATCCTGTCGGCATTCGGCAAAAACACCACTTTCCTATTTACATTGACAATTCAGCTTTAACACGCGAGACTATTATTGTCTCAGCTGGAGAATTAGGACACAGTATTGAAATAAACGCAAAGGAATTAGCAAATTTTGTCGAGGCGACCTTTGCAGACATAAAAGAGGATTCAAAATAGAAAGGGAACTGTATGAAACTCTACTTCGTTCGACACGGAAAAACTCAATGGAATTTAGAAGGACGCTTTCAAGGAGCCAATGGTGATTCACCGCTGCTTGAGACTTCTATTGAAGAATTGCACTTGCTTGGAAAACACATGGCTCACATTAAATTTGACAAGATTTTTTCAAGTGATTTACCACGCGCAATGGCAACTGCACAGATCATCTGTAGTGAAAATCAATATTCATCAGTTGTTGAACCACATACAGAGCTACGCGAATGGCAACTTGGCTCCCTAGAAGGACAGAAAATCTCTACAATTACCGCCATCTATCCTCATCAGATGCAAGCTTTTCGTCATAATTTAGCAAAATTCAACAACTCTATTTTTGGTGCGGAATCAGTCTACAATACTACACGACGTACAATAGACTTCATTAAATCACAAAAAGAACAATCTCATGAAAATCTTCTTTTTGTTGGTCATGGAGCGAATTTAACTGCTTCTTTACGTTTGTTATTAGGTTATGACTTTGCTCAACTTCGTCAGCAGGGCGGTCTTACAAATGGAAGTGTCACTATTCTTGAAACACAAGATTTTGAGCATTTTACACTTCTTGATTGGAACAATGTTGATCACTTAAAAACAATTGAAACCGTGAGCGTATAAAATCACGGTTTTTTCTTTATTTATAGGTGAATTTCTGCCTTATTTATGATAGAATGAGGAAGGTAAACTTTAGGAGGAAGAATATGACTACTGAACATATTGAAGAATTAAATGACCAGCAGCTGATTCGTCGTGAAAAAATGGCTGCTTTAGCAGAACAAGGTATTGACCCATTTGGTAAACGTTTTGAACGTACTGCAGATTCTGCCCAATTAAAAGAAAAATATAATGATAAAACAAAAGAAGAACTGCACGAATTAGCTGAAACTGCTACAATTGCTGGCCGCCTTATGACCAAGCGTGGTAAAGGAAAAGTCGGTTTTGCTCATATCCAAGACCGCGAAGGTCAAATTCAAATCTACGTCAGAAAAGATACTGTCGGCGAAGAGAATTATCAAATTTTCAAAAAAGCAGATATTGGTGACTTCCTTGGTATTGAAGGTGAGGTTATGCGTACAGATATGGGAGAGCTTTCGATTAAAGCAACTCACATTACACACCTCTCTAAAGCACTTCGTCCATTGCCAGAAAAATTCCACGGACTGACAGACGTTGAAACGATTTATCGTAAGCGTTATTTGGATTTGATTTCCAATCGTGAAAGCTTTGAACGCTTCGTGACTCGTAGCCGCATCGTTTCTGAAATCCGTCGCTATCTTGACAACCAAGGATTCCTTGAAGTTGAAACGCCTGTGCTACATAACGAAGCCGGTGGTGCTGCTGCTCGTCCATTTATTACTCATCACAATGCACAAAATATTGATATGGTACTTCGTATCGCAACCGAATTGCACTTAAAACGTCTGATTGTTGGTGGTATGGAGCGTGTCTATGAAATGGGACGCATTTTCCGTAATGAAGGTATGGACGCTACTCATAATCCTGAGTTCACTACAATCGAGGCTTATCAGGCTTACGCAGACTTTGAAGATATCATGGACTTGACGGAAGGAATTATCCAAAGTGCGGCGAAAGCTGTCACAGATGCTGAAAGTGTCCCTTATCAAGGTACTGAAATCTTTATCGGTCGCAAATTTGCACGTAAACACATGCTAGAAGCCATTAAAGAACAAACTGGTATTGATTTCTGGAAAGATATGACTCTCGAAGAAGCGACTGCGCTGGCTAAAGAACATCATGTAACAGTTGAAAAACACTTTACGGTTGGTCACATTATCAATGCTTTCTTTGAAGACTTCGTTGAAGATACCTTAATTCAGCCTACATTTATCTATGGTCATCCGGTAGAAGTATCTCCACTAGCTAAGAAAAATGCGGATGACCCACGCTTTACAGACCGCTTTGAACTCTTTATCGTTGGACGTGAATTTGCCAACGCCTTTACCGAGTTGAACGACCCAATCGACCAATTAGCGCGTTTTGAAGCGCAAGCTAAAGCCAAGGAACTCGGAGATGATGAAGCAACTGGTATCGACTACGATTACGTAGAAGCTCTTGAATACGGTATGCCACCAACTGGAGGTCTCGGAATTGGAATTGACCGCTTGATTATGCTGTTGACAGATGTCACTTCTATCCGTGATGTATTACTGTTCCCTACGATGAAATAAATCTACAAAAACGAGCGACTCTTCTCGAACCGCTAGCTGTCAAATAGACGTTAAAAAATAAAAGAAACACAACGAGCTTGCCTCTCTTAAAATGAGAAACAGGATTGCTGTGTTTTTTCTTTTACAGTTTAATTTCAAAATTATCTTGAAAAGGGGGCAGTTGGGTTAAATCATAAAATTCTCCCTTTGCACGCTTAAAACGAAAAACTTCTAGAAAGGAACGCCCTTCTTCTGTTGGATAAATGTCATACATATAGGGATTCGTTGCAAGAAGTTCCTCCAGCTTTTCTTTGCCTATATGCTCTGCCTGACCTGTCAAAGTAATGGACTTGTGCTCCATGGTACCATTCCCCTGCTTCATACCAGTCACCAACGCACGTCCATCATCTTTCAAATGTTTAAACAATGACTTAAAGGAGGTTGTCAAGAAATAAACAGTCTATCCATCTTCAAGCATCATATCCATAACAGAAGTATGAGGACTTCCTGCCTCATCAACTGTTGCCACCACAACCGAGCGAATCTCTTGAACCAAAGTTTTAAGGTAATCCATTATATTCCTCCTACTTGACCTTGCGCACCAAAAAAGCAATCCCATTTTGGTCGGTAAAAAGGAGTTCTGACGAGGACAACCACTCACTTCTTCCGCCCTTAGTTTGAGCTTGTTCATGGATAGCAACCAATTGCTCCTTATCAGTTACTTCTGCGGTAAAATAGGCCAGACCCAGCTGGTCAGGTTGACGCTGTTCTAAATTAGGTCCTCCCCATTCATTAACGGCTAAATGGTGATGATAAGCACCAGAAGCAAGCCAACTGGCTGAAGGAAGGCTAAATTTTTCAGACAAGCCCAATACTGCTTGATAAAATTGACTAGCAGCTCTGCCATTGTTCACCGACAGGTGAATATGACCCATGCGAGTTCCTGCAGCGATTGTGAAAGGCTCTAACTCCCGACCCAGTTCATAAATGGATTGAGCGTCCAGCTCTTCGGTCACTCCGATAATCCGACCATCTTCACGAATATCCCACTCGGACACTGGCTTGTCCCAATAAAGTTCGATGCCATTTCCTTCCAAATCTTCCAGATAAATAGCTTCACTGTAACCATGATCTGCTCCTCCTACCAAAGGAATCTGATATTCTAGCAAATGTTTTAGAATATCAGCCAAGTCCTGACGAGAAGGCAAGAGAAGCGCTATGTGATAAAGACCGTAAAGCTGACGAATCGGAGTTTTATCTTGAACTTCCCTCAAATGTACTAAAGCTTTTTAGCCACGACCAAGAATGACTTCTTGTTCTGTCTGGAGCAAAATTTCCAGACCTAGTATCTGATGATAAAAAGTTGTTTGTCGTTCAAGATTTTGAACATTGAGTACAACTTCAGCTAAATAAATATGACTTTTATATGGATAATTCATTACAGTTCTCCCAAATAAGCACAGAACGGTTACGCTCTCTATTTTCCTAAAACTGAAATCCGTTCTTGAATATGTTTTCCAGATTCGATTTCATCGACAAAGGCAATAGCGTAATCCGCATAAGAAATCTTGCTTTCTCCTGCTTCATTAACTGTAAAGAAATCGCCTGCTAAGATATACTCACCCGTACGAGCACCATCTGGTATAAATTCTGCTGCTGGGCTGACAAAGGTCCAATTCAAATCTTTCTTTGTACGAAGCAAGTCCAATTCATAGGCTTGAGCACTAGCAAGTGGTTTATACTCTGCAGGAAATTCTGCTGTATCTACCAAGCGGACTTTCTTTTCCTTATCAACATAAAGACTACCAGCACCACCCACAACTAGGAAACGCGTACTTGTGCCTGCCAACAAATCATTGAAATGCTCAATAGATTTGCTGTGAAGTGGCAACGTTTCTGGTGTCCAAGCCCCAAAAGCTGTAGCGACCACATCATAACCTGCCAAATCTTCTTTTATCAAATCAAATAAGTCCTTTTTAAGTAGGTGCTGTGCTTGTGTTGTATTTTCAGAACGAACAATAGCTGTTACATCGTGTCCACGTTTTACAGCTTCTTCAACGATGAGTTGCCCTGCTTTTCCATTTGCTGCTACGACTGCGATTTTCATAGTGATTTCCTCCGAAATTGTTTGTTATTTTTGGTTGTAACTTTTTATATTATAACAACAGTATATCACATTTAGTTGTAATGTCAATAGTTACAACTTAGAACTTTCAAGATTATTCCAAAAAACAATCCATTCCTCACGAAACGGATTGCTTTTTTATCTCTTCTTGGGCAGATGCAACGACATCTGCCAGACTGGTCTTGCTCAATTCTTTTTCCATTGCTGCTTGAATTTCTGCTAATTTATCATCTAAAACTAAATGAATATTTCTGCCAATGGGACAAGATGGATTGGGATGTTCATGAAAGCTAAAGAGTTGCCCAGATTTGCCTAGACTTTCTACTGCTTGATAGACATCCAAGAGGGTAATGTCTTTTAAATCTTTTCTGATGATAGCTCCGCCCGTTCCACGCGCTACAGAAATCAAATCTGCACTTTTCAATTGTGATAATGTCTTGCGAATAATGACAGGATTTACTCCAACGCTATCAGCTAAAAAATCACTAGTTACCTTATGTTCTTGACATTCTAGTGCTATAACAGTCAACATGTGCGTAGCAATGGTAAAGCGACTCGAAATTTGCATGTAAAAACTCCCTTCATTTGCTGATTCTATTACTAGTATACTTTATTTACGTTGTAACTTCAAGTATTACTTCTCAAAAAACTCCTTGAGATGCGCAACATAATCTTCTCGCTCACTAATCGCCCGAAGTAAATCATGGTTATGCGTATGATGAATTCCATTGACCAGACTTTCGTAGTACACTTCATAATAGGGAAGCTTATACTCTCTCGCCATTTCCAGTTCTTTATTTACATCATAAGCGACTCGCCTAAAGTCAACATCCGCTAAGCCTTGTTCATCAATTTTTAAAATAGCATACTGAGCTCGCAGATCCTTTCGCAAACAAGCATCTAGAAAGAAAGGCTGACCGATAGAGCCTGGATTGATAATCATCTGTCCACCCGTCGCATAACGAAGAAATTGCTGATGAATATGACCATAAATAGCAATTGCACAATGATTTCCTTCAAACAGGCGATCAAAGTTCTCTTGTTGACCAATGTGAATCAACTCTCGGCCCCAATTTTTATCTGGCAAATGATGAGTCACAGCGATTTCTAAATCGCCAACTTTTGTCAAAAGCTGCGAAGGCAATTCATGCAATCGGTCTAGTTCTTCAGGTGTGACTTCTTCCAAAAGATACTGGCATAAACAAACCATATATAAATGACTAGGGCGACTGATATCTAATTTCCCATGAAGAGCATTCCAAATGCTATCTTCCCAATTTCCCCGTACTTGGAGACTGATTGGCAAAGCAGCCATTAAGTCAAGAATCTTCCTTCGCCCCGTTCCCGGCGCCAACAAATCTCCCAAAAACCAGTAATCGGTCACCTGTTCCTTTTTGGCATCTGCTAACACAGCTTCTAAAGCTGTCGTATTCCCATGAATATCTGATAATAAAGCAATTTTTCGTTTCATTGTATCGTTTCGTCTGTCCTTTATAAAAATATTATAACAAACCAAGAAAAAACTTCCACTCTTAAGTTTGAGTGAAAGTTTTCTACTTTCATTAATCAACTGACTTCAATGCTTCCAACATATCCACTCGTTTTAGAATGTAATTCACCATAAACCCTAAAACGATTAAGATTAACATAATTGAAAGAATTGGAACAAGATAAACAGTTGAGGAAACGTTCGGATTAAGAAGAATGTTCTCTGGAGCAATCATCTGCAAGAGAAAACTGTGCAGCAATTTTCCTGAAAAGATCCCAACAATAATCCCAATAATGGAAAGAACTATCGTTTCTCTATAGATATAAAGCGTCACTTCCTTATTATAAAAACCTAGTACTTTAATCGTTGATAGTTCTCGAATTCGTTCAGCAACATTGATATTTGTCAAATTATACAAAATGACAACTGCCAGTAAAATTGATACCAAAGTTAAAATTTGCATCACGAAGCCAAGGGATTTGACAATTGTATGAATTTGCTCAATCATTGAAGTATTTTGTACAGCAGCACGCACACCTGACAATTTCATAAATGCCGCAGCCGTATCTTGTACATTTTTACTAGAGGAATCTTTCAATTTTATCAGATAAGCATTTTCTTGGAACTTACGAGCAAATACCGTTTGATAATAGTCCTGATTCATAAAGATAAAATGCCCTGCGTACATTTCAGTGATACCAGAAACTTTGATTTTATAGCGTTTTCCTTCGTTGGATGTCACCTCAAAAGTATCTCCAACAGAAACATGCATAATGATTGCTAATTTCTGAGAAATGACCGCTCCATGCGAAGACAAGTTCAAGCTCGCTTTGCTTTGACTATCATATAACTCTATGAAATGATGAAAATCCTTGCCTGTTGTCACAAATAACGCGAGAGACTGTTCATCTTTAGTACCCTTGATTTTTTTGGTAAATGTTTCTTGATAAATACCGCGTTTTTTAGCTATTTTTCTATCTGCTAATAAATGATTGATTGCTGCTTGCTCGTCTGATTTGAGATGCTGTTTTTGCGAAATAACCGCATCATATTTGATAATTTCTCCATACTGACGATTTCCTATACCTGCCATAGAAGATGACAAACCGAGACCAGCAAATAAAAGGGCGACGGAGCCTGCCACACCAAAAATGGTCATCAACATTCTTTGCTTGTAACGAAAGATATTTCGAGCTGTCACTTTTTGCGTAAAGCTGAGTCGACGCCAAATGAAGTCAATCCGCTCTAGCAAGATTTTTGAGCCTTTGGTAGGTGCCTTAGGCAACAATAATTGAGATGGTTTTTCTTTCAACTCTTTGTGAGCAATATAAAGGGCTGGTACAACACCACACAAGACCGAGCACACGAAAGCAATGAGACTAATTCCCCAATAAAAGTCTAATCGCAATGCTGGATAAGTGGAGGTTTTAAAAATCGTTTTCCCTAAGATGTAGGGTAAGAAATAAGTGCCTAACAAACTTCCTATTACTGTACCTAGCAAGCTTGAAACCAAGCCGTAGATGACAAATTTCTTAACGACATCTTGGTTCCGATAACCCAAAGCTTTTAAAACACCTGCATTTGTGCGTTCTTCGCTGACAAAACGTGTCATTGTCGTTACCGTTACAAGGGCAGCTACCAGATATAGTACAATCGGGAAAGCATTCCCTACAGCTGAGATTCCATAAGCACGATTCCCCGTTGTTGTGTACTCGTCAGCTCCTGGAAATGTCCGACGTGTATACACGCGGTAGGTTGGTACAGACAAGCCAGCTACTTCATCTTTTGCCTTTTGAATGTCTGCTTGCCCATTTTTTATTTTTGTTTCAGCATCTTTCTTTTGCTTTTCGTATTCAGTTTTTTTATCGTTCAATGTTGCCTGAACTTGGTTCAATTGCGTCTGACCATCTGCGATTTGTTGTTTTGCTTGCGCCAATTGGGCTTGACCTGCTTGGTATTCGACTTGTTTATTTCTTAAGGTTGCCTGACCACTTTGATATTGAGCCAAGCCTGCGTCATATTCAGCTTGTTTCGAATTCAATGCCTCAGCTGTAGATTGGTATTGGGCAAGTCCTGCTTGATAAAGCGCTTCTTGGCTTTTGTACTGTTCCAGTCCAGTTTGAAATTCAGCCTGCTTTTTCTCCAGTTCTGCACGGGCAAGATTTAATTTTGCTTCTTCTTGTGCTAGTTGTGTTTGTACTGCCACAATTTCAGGCACTGTTGCTGGATCAATTCCTTGTGCTTGAAGCGCAGCTATTTTTTTCTGCAAATCAGTTTTTGCAGCTGCAAGTTGTGTTTGACCTTTTTCCAATTCTGCCTGCGTTGCAGCCAATGTAGCTTGAGCATTTGTTCTATTTTCTTTTGCAGCAGACAATTGACTAGCTGCCTGATCTAATTGGGTTTTCGTTTGGTTCAATTGTGCCCAACCTGAAGACAGTTGAGCGGCGGCTGTATCTAATTTTTCTTTCGAGCTTGCTAAAGTTTGTTCAACCTGTGCAATTTGAGCAGCTCCTTGCGCAAGCAAGCTTTCTTTTTCAGTTAGTTGACCTTGAGCAACCTCTAAATCTGCTCTTTTGTGATCAATTTGATCCTGCGCATTCCTTAGTTGCTGCTGGGCATCTGCTAATGCTTGTTGAGAAGTTCGAATGTTTGCTTCTCCGTCCGCAATTTTTGTCTGCGCTTGATTTTTTATCTCTGATAAACGATTTTTTCCATTATCAGCCACTAGCTTTTCTAACTCATTTTCATGTTGCTTTATCTTTTTCCGATAGGAATCTCCAAAAGAATTAAGTGTTTTTAAATCATCATACCTCAAACGAGCAACTGTATAGACTGAACTTTGAAATGTTTTGGGTGTCACCACTGCATAAACAGACAAAGTACCACTCCCTGAGTTAGAATTACCAAGAGAAATGGTTGACGCCAATTCACTTGAATTGACGAACCCTGTCACCGTAAAGGTATGTTGCTTCAAAGCATAATCATTAGTCCCTTCCTCGTTTAAAGTAATGCTATCACCAATCTTGTATTTTCCTTGATAAAAACTAGCCAAAGCCACTTGATTTTCCTTGCTTGGAAAATGACCTGAAACAAGCTTGAACTTAGAAAGATTAGTTGTCTTAGAAAAAACTCGAACGGAGGTTGAGCTATCCCCAATCACCGTATCTGTGAAATAACCATATTCTACCTGTGTGTTTGAAATTGTATTCAGTTCTTTTTGATCAGCTTTGCTGATACCATAGTCTGACATCACTGCCAAATCCATCATTTTCATCTGTGAAAGATAACGATTGGCTGAATTTTCAATGTCTGGACTGGCTGCTTTCAGTCCTACTAGCGCAAAAGAACCTAACATCATTAAAAACATAATAGACAGAAAGCGTCCTTTGGACTGACGAAAAGAGAGCCTGATGTCCTTATTTAGAATGGATTTTTTCATATCACCACTCCTCACTAATACTCTAGACTTGCAATATCTTGAGGATGTTCATTCAAAGTGACGGACTGTATCCGTGCGTCATGCATATGAATCACACGGTCTGCAATCGGAGCTAAGGCACTATTATGGGTCACAATAATCACTGTCGCACCTTGTTTACGTGACATATCTTGAAGGATTTGCAGCACTTGCTTACCTGTTTTATAATCTAGCGCACCTGTTGGTTCATCACAAAGCAAAATTTTAGGATTTTTTGCCACGGCACGCGCAATGGAAACCCGTTGCTGCTCGCCACCAGATAATTGAGTAGGAAAATTATTGAGACGATTTTCCAAGCCAACTGCTGCTAGTGCTTCTGCTGCATCCTGTGCATCTTTAACAATTTCTGAAGCCAGCTCAACATTCTCTAGCGCCGTCAGATTAGGAACTAAATTATAAAATTGAAATACAAAACCAACATCATTTCTCCGATAGTCCGTCAACTGGTGAGCGTTGTAATGTGCTATATTTTGCCCATCAATCAGGACATCTCCCTCGTCATTGCTATCCATTCCACCAAGAATATTCAAAATCGTTGATTTTCCAGCACCAGAAGCTCCAAGAATGATGACCAATTCTCCTTTTTCGATGTCAAAAGAGATGTCATTGTTGGCAATGATTTCTGTGTCTCCCATTTGATATCGTTTGTAACTATGCTTCATTTCAATATAAGCCATCGCCTTTTCCTCTTTCAGTTTCCATGTCCAATTAAATAAACAAGCTGTTGATTTGTTCCTATCTTTATTATAAAATAGACTTAACGTAAAGGCAATCATCAATCATCAACAGAGTGTTCATTTAAGGAGTATTATGGTACAAAATCGACAAACATCAACTAAACAACACATCAGAGAAGCTCTCATTCAACTCTTGTTAGAAGAAAAATTTGAAACAATTTCTGTTAGCAAACTCTGCCAACGAGCAAGTATCAATCGTGGAACTTTTTACCTTCACTATCTTGATAAATTCGACCTAATTGAAACACTAAAAGAAGAAATTATTACCCAATTACGTAAAAATTTTGAAGAAACGACAAACACGCGCGACCTACTCATTGCCAATCTAAGCTATCTCCAACAAAACCATGACCTGATTTATGCCGTTTCTCAAAGTCATTACCTCAATTTCCGTGAAACAATCCGTGAATTTATGCTTAGTATTTTAACGAACGATCAGCACAAACTTCAAACCGAACATTTTTTAAAAGAAAATTTCACTATTTCTGAAAAATATGCGCTTGAAGTTTTTCTATCTAGTGTAGAGGGCATTATCTCACTTTGGATTTCAAGTGGCACTAAAGAAACACCTGAAGAAATGACGAATACGATTTTACAAACATTTGATTATGACGCTTGGCAATGATAAACTAAAAAACTCTATTTCTAATCGGGAAAATTCCTTTTAGAAATAGAGTTTTTGATTTATATCTTTTCTAGCTTAAGCTCAGAAATTGAAAGATTGTAAAGTGAGATGACAGAATATCTGGTATAATTCTCTGTTACACATTTTTATATGCATCCGTGTCATCATTACTCTCTATCATCTAATTTTGAGCTTAGTTTTCACTATCATCTAGGCGTGATTTTCTAGCAATATCTGCCAAAATATGATTTACAAATTCTGCAATTGTTTCTGTATGCGTTTGTTTTTGACCATAACGACGAACATTCACCGTACCGTCTGCTTGTTCCTTGTCTCCTACAATCAATTGATAAGGAACTTTGTGGGTTTGACTTTGCCGAATCTTGTATTGCATTTTTTCATTACGCTCATCGACATCCACGCGGACACCACGATTGCGCAATTCTTTCGCCACTTTCCAAGCATAGTCAGCATGTGCTTCATTAGAAATCGGAATGACTGTCACTTGATGAGGAGCAAGCCAAGTTGGGAAAGCACCTTTGTATGTTTCAATCAAGTAAGCAATAAAGCGCTCCATAGTAGACACAATACCACGGTGAATCATGACTGGACGATGCTCTTCACCATCTGCTCCGATATAATGGAGATCAAAACGTTCTGGTAGCAAGAAGTCCAATTGAATAGTGGAAAGAGTTTCTTCATTTCCAAGAGCTGTTTTTACTTGAACATCCAACTTAGGACCGTAGAAAGCAGCTTCGCCTTCTGCCTCAAAATAGTCCAAACCTAAATCATCCATTGCTCCTTTTAGCATGCGTTGAGCATTTTCCCACATTTCATCATTATCAAAATATTTATGCTTGTCATTCGGGTCACGATAAGACAGACGGAAACGATAATCTGTGATATTAAAGTCTTTGTAAACATCAATCATCAAATCCAGCACATGTTTAAATTCTTCTTGAATTTGCTCTGGCATGACAAATAAGTGAGAATCGTTTAGGGTCATTTCACGAACACGTTGGAGTCCTGAAAGTGCACCTGATTTTTCAAAGCGATGCATCATACCAAGTTCCGCAATACGAATAGGTAACTCACGATAAGAATGAACATGGTTTTTATAAACCTCAATATGGTGTGGGCAATTCATCGGACGAAGAACAAATTGTTCACCGTCTCCCATATCCATTGGCGGGAACATATCTTCTTGGTAATGTTCCCAGTGACCAGAAGTTTTGTATAATTCCACACTTGCAAGCGGTGGCGTATACACGTGTTGGTAGCCGTCATTGACCTCACGGTCTGTAATATAGCGCTCTACGATACGACGAATAGTCGCACCGTCTGGAAGCCAAAATGGAAGACCTTGCCCAACCTCAGGAGAAATCATGAAAAGATCCAACTCTTTACCGAGCTTACGATGGTCACGTTCCTTCGCTTCTTCACGCATTTGAAGATAGTTTTTCAAATCTTTCTTATCAAACCAAGCTGTACCATAAATCCGTTGCATCATAGCATTATCGCTATTTCCACGCCAGTAAGCACCCGCTACATTTAACAAATGGAAAATTTGAATACGTCCAGTTGACGGTACATGAGGTCCACGACAGAGATCCACATATTCACCTTGACGGTAGATTGTAAGCCCTCCTTCGTCTTCTGAATGCTCCTCAATCAATTCCAACTTGTAAGGATCATTCTTGAAAATTTCTCGTGCTTGATCTTTTGTCACTTCTTCGCGAATTGACGGGAAATTCTCCTTGACAATCTTCTTCATTTCTTCTTCGATACGAGGCAAGTCTTCGTTGGAAATTTGTCCTGCGGTATTGTCTGTATCATAGTAAAATCCGTCCTGAATAGCTGGACCGACACCCAAGTGAATGTCTGGGAAGAGACGACGAGCAGCTTGGGCAAAGAGATGAGCAGCCGAATGGCGCAAGATAGGCAGGGCGTCTTCGTGGTCAGGTGTCACAATTTCGATGCTACCGTCTTCTGTGATAGGACGAGTGGTATCGATGAGTTTGCCGTTGAATTTACCAGCCAATGCTTTCTTTGCCAAGGAATTGCTGATAGACTGAGCAATATCAAATGTTGTGCTGCCGCTTTCGTATTCACGAACAGCGCCGTCTGGGAAAGTAATATTAATCATAGTTTTCTCCTTTAATATCTATTCTATTTATATTGGACAATTTTAAAAGCCGAGCAACCTCTTCCACAGTCTGCTTTTCTGATTGACTACCATCTGCTATGAGGCTAGGATAGCCTAATTCCATCGCTTCCTTCCGAACCATTTGGGCAAAAAGAATGTCTCGCTGCATCCAGTTTTCAAAAGCTTGCTCAGGATTGGATGTTCCCTCTAAGACATAAGAAACCCATTCTCTCTGTTTATAATGCTTTTTCTGAAAATCAGCTGTCGGAGTCAAGCATAGATAGGAAACCGCTGGTTCTTCAAGACTTTTTATCAGGTGAGGCAGAAGCCCTGCTCCCTCCACCAAGAGGGCTTTGTCTTGATCTTTTATCAAGCAAGATTTCACATAAGGAAAAATCTCTTCATAAAAGCGCCATTCTTCATCTGCCATCTCTTCTGGATTTCTCATCCAGATTTGTTCCGGATTTCTGTCCTGTCTAAGAAGGCAAATCGGTCGTGAGTCTACACTTGCTTGACTCATCATCTCGTCTACCAAATCATCCAGCTTGATATGAAGCAAATCGTACTTCCGAGCAAGAAGGGAAGCGAGCGTTGATTTCCCGCTGCAGGGTGATCCGCCAATCATATAGAGCATAACTTTTTCTCCCTTCAACAAAATAAAAAAAACGACATCCCGAAAAGGACGTCGCAACGTGGTTCCACCTTCATTCATGTACAACAAAAAAGTTTGTTGACACCTCTGATTGGCTCTAACGTAGCCACCGTTTTATATTTGCATAAAAACAAATCGAGTAGTCCCAGCTACATCCTCTGCGTGATTCCCAGCTCCACACGCTCTCTGAAAGATTTCCTGTAGGTGATATGTCTCTAAAAAGTATTATAACACGATTGGAAAAATTTGCAAGCCCTATGATTAAAATGTATTGTGTTTTGGAACCATTCGAAACAACACAGCAAGTTAAAATAAGGCTTTGTCCGTACTCAACTTAAAAAGTGGCACCGATTCGGTGCTTTTTTCTTTCTCTTGTTTCAACAAAAAACAGCCTCACGACTGTTTTTACTTTTATCCTACAGAGCCTTCCATACTCATATTGATGAGCTGATTGAGCTCCACTGCGTATTCCATTGGAAGTTCTTTGATGATCGGTTCCATGAAACCATTGATAATCATGGCGGTTGCTTCTTCTTCGCTAATACCACGGCTCATGAGGTAATAAAGCTGATCCTCTGAAACCTTAGAAACCTTAGCTTCGTGTTCAAGTGCAACATTTGAATTGTGAATTTCATTAAATGGAATCGTATCCGAGCTGGATTCATCATCCATGAGAATCGTATCACACTCAATGTGAGACTTTGAACCAGCGCTGTTCTTGCCAAAACGGACTTGACCGCGGTAATCTGTCTTACCACCGTCTTTTGCAACAGACTTGGAAATCAATGTGCTAGAAGTCTTCGGCGCATTGTGATAGACTTTACAGCCTGCATCCAAATGCTGACCATAATTAGCAAAAGACATGGAAAGGACCGAAGTTCTTGCATTACGTCCATTCAAAATGCTACAAGGGTATTTCATGTTGACCTTGCTGCCCAGATTTCCGTCAATCCATTCCAAAGTACCGCCTTCTTCAACCGTTCCACGCTCTGTCACCAGATTATAAACATTGTCTGACCAGTTTTGAATAGTTGTATAGCGGAAAAAAGCATCTTTTTTAACAATAATTTCCACATTTGCAGCATGAAGACTATTGGTCGTATAAGTCGGCGCTGTACAGCCCTCAATGTATTGAATAGAGCCACCCTCTTCTACGATAATGAGCGAGCGTTCAAACTGACCGGCATTCTCTCCATTAATACGGAAATAGGTCTGAACTGGCACCTGACATTGAACATTTTTAGGAACATAGATAAATGTACCACCTGACCAAACAGCACTATTTAAAGCGGAAAATTTATGTTCTGCATTAGAAATGACTGTTCCAAAGTATTTTTTGACCAAATCCGGATATTCTTGTACTGCCGTGTCGGTATCGGTAAAAATAATGCCTTGCTTGGCAAATTCTTCTTTCATATTGTGATAGACCACTTCAGATTCATACTGAGCAACAGCCCCTGACAAAAATTGACGTTCCGCCTCAGGAATACCTAAACGGTCAAAGGTTTTCTTGATTTCGTCTGGTACCTCATCCCAACTTCTAGCCCGATCCCCACTTAATTTTTGATAATAGACAATATCATCAAATCGTATGCCGGACAAATCTGGTCCAAAATCAGGCATGGGCAATTTATGGAATAATTCTAAAGAACGCAAGCGATAATCCAACATCCATTGTGGCTCATTTTTAATTTCAGAAATTTCACGAACAACCTCTTCTGTCAGACCTTTGCCTGTTGAGAACAAAGGTTTCACATCGTCATGAAATCCAAAGGCATAATCTCGTTCTTTCGTCATCTTATTCCTCCCATTGATACAAATTCTCTTCTCTTATTATACTATTCTATATTAGAAATGTCAGAATATATGCCTAAAATCGAATAAATTAAGCTAAAAAGGCTAGGAAAAGTTCCCAGCCTTCTTACATGATTACCGTACTTTTTCGGCTAATGCTTCAGCGAATTTCTCCAGATTTTCAATATCTTCATCTTCTGCTGATAGATCGACTTTGACATTTTCAGCACCTTTTTCAGCACCTGTCGCTGCAAAAGCGCGATCAAAGTCATCTACTGCCTTACAAAACTCATCATAGAATGTATCACCTGACCCGACAACACCATAAATCTTTCCAGTCAAGTCAAGACTAGCTAAATCTTCATAAAAATCAACAATTTCATCAGGCAACTCGCCGTCACCGTATGTATAAGAAGCAACGATTGCAATATCTGCTTCTAGAAATTCCTCTGCATCAACCGTTGTGCATTCATCAATATCTACTTCTAAACCAAGTTCTTTTAATTTATCAGCTACAATATCTGCGATTTCCTCTGTATTTCCTGTCATACTCGCAAATACAATTTTTGCTAAAGCCATAATTTCCTCCAAAAAATTCTATCAGTTTATTATAACACATTGAACAAATTGTTGCACTTCAAATCTCTTAAAGTTCCCTACTTTTCCCTTTTACTTTTTAAAATAATTATCTTATGATACAATGAATAAAAGGTAGAGCGGAGGTTATCATATGGAAATTTTCAAGCAAATTTTACATAAAATTAAAGAATATGATACAATCATCATCCATCGTCACATGCGACCCGATCCTGATGCATTAGGAAGTCAAGTCGGTTTGAAAAAATTACTTCAAGTCAATTTCCCTGAGAAAAAGATTAAAGTAGCAGGAAAGACTGAACCTACTCTTGCTTGGCTGGCTAAAATGGATGATGTTTCAGATGATGATTACAAGAATGCTTTAGTTATTGTTTGTGATACAGCAAATACTGCTCGGATTGATGACGAACGGTACAGCAAAGGAGATTTTCTCATCAAAATCGATCATCATCCAAACGATGACATTTACGGGGGTATTTCTTGGGTAGATACTAGCTCTAGTAGTGCTAGTGAGCTAATTGCTCTCTTTGCATTGGAAAATAAACTAAAACTAGATGATTATTCTGCTAAGTTACTTTATGCTGGAATCGTTGGTGATACTGGGCGTTTCCTATATCCTGCTACAACCGCCCGAACTATGGCTATCGCCAGCAAACTTCGCGAATATCCTTTTGACTTTGCTGCTTTAGCGCGGAAAATGGACTCTTTCAGCTATCAAATCGCTAAACTTCAAGGCTATGTTTATGACCATTTAGAAGTCGATGGAAATGGTGCAGCACGTGTCATTTTAACTCAGGAACTTCTCAAAGCCAATCATTTAACAGATGCTGACACTTCTGCTATCGTTTCAGCTCCAGGGCGTATTGACAGCGTTGAATTATGGGGAATTTTTGTTGAGCAAGAAAATGGCAATTATCGCGTTCGGCTAAGGAGTAAATTTATCCCGATTAATGAAGTAGCTAAAAAACACGACGGAGGCGGTCATCCTCTTGCCAGTGGTGCCAATGCTTACTCCAAAGAAGAAATCGAAGAAGTTTATCAAGAATTGAAAGAATTGGCAAAAAGGAAATAATTTGGTAGAAAAGACTTGTCAAATCCTCTAGAATTTGGTAAACTATCAAAGTAACGAATCTATGGCTCGCAGAGAGACCATGGCAGAAAGGAAATTTTAAAAATGAGAAAAGACATTCATCCTGAATACCGTCCCGTTGTCTTTATGGATACTTCAACTGGCTACAAATTCCTTAGTGGTTCTACTAAGTATTCTAGCGAAACTGTTGAATGGGAAGATGGAAACACTTATCCTTTGATTCGTGTAGAAATTTCATCAGACTCACATCCATTCTATACTGGACGTCAAAAATTCACTCAAGCAGATGGACGTGTGGATCGTTTCAACAAAAAATACGGTCTCAAATAAAAATCGTATTTACATTACAAAAATGTTGATAATAAGCCTTTTCCAATTTTGGGAAAGGTTTTTTTATATAATCAAAAAAACTTGGAATCTACGACAGTATGACTTCCAAGTTTTTACCTTTTTTCACATTCAGTATTTTAATTGTTGAATAACCAATACATGGCTATCTTTTACACCATATAAACTATGAAGTTCATTTGGTTCCATGGTTAAAAAACTTCCGGGAACAAGTTGAACTGTTTGACCAGATGATGTAAAATCAACCTTTCCTTCTAGACAGACAACAGTCACCAAAGCATCAGTCTTGTGTTCGGGAATTATTTTTCCTTCTCCTAAGTGAAGGTGACGGATGATGCGGCTAGTTTCTTCAACAGGTGTTTCCACGACATCAATAGTAGGGTTCATTGTGTAGATTTTCATGTGTATTGTCTCCTTGTGTTCAACTTTAATCCTTATAATCTCCCCCGGAAAAGCCGAAATACTCTTCTAAAGATAGTCCTGAATCCGCAATCGCTTTTGCTTCTTTCCCAACATAACGCAGATGCCATTGTTCTGGCATATATCCAGTTTTGTCTTCTTTCCCATTTAGATAGCGCACGACAAATCCATATTCGGCTGCATGTTTCAAAAGCCATTGGCTCGCCTTTTCTTCGGTTACTAGATTTCCGTCTGTGCCAATCAAGTCAAATGCCAAGCCCGTTTGATGTTCACTATAGCCAGGTCGGGCAGAATAACGATCTGCTGCTTCTTTCCCGTCTTGATTGACATAATTTTGATAAAGAGTAACCTGCGTTTGGTAACTACGAAAACCGCTATATTGATGACTGATAGGATAGCCTTTGCGCTGCATAGCAGCAATCAACTCCAGCAATTTTGCTTTAGCAGTAGGATTTTCACCAGGATTGTAATCTGAAGATAATGGATAATGTTTATTTGCGATGACAATTTCATCGTATTTTCCTTTTACACTATAGTAAGAACCATTATAATGAACTTTTGTTTTTTTCTTTGCTGGCTCAGAGGACGCAACTTTTGCAGACGCTGCTTCTCCTTCTTGTTTCGTTTCCACATTCGTTTTCTTTCCCCCACAAGCTGTCAAAAGAAACAAACTCGCTACTAATAAAATCCCAATCCTTTTTTTCATCTGTATCGCCTCATTTATAGAATTTTCTAATTTTCATTATAGGCGTAGATATACTGTATGTCAATTCAAAAAAGCATGCATTTGCACACTTTTCATTTTTTCTAGTTAATCATTTAAGACGACCACTTTCCCAAATCCCGCTTGACTTTCGATATAAGAATGGGCTGCTGGGATTTGCTCTAACGAAAAGATTCGTTGAGGAGATACATTTATTTGGTAAGCATCAATATAACTAAAAAGTTCATCAATAAGCTACTGGCTCACATTGCCTGAATAAAAACTCGTCAAAAAACTATTATTTTTTATTTCTACGATTGGGTCAAACTCCTCTACATACCATTTGCCACCTAATTGCCCAGTATTACAGATAATTCCTGCACTTTGAATATGGTCAAATGAATTTTTTAGAGTAGCCGGACCGACTAATTCAAGGATTTTATCAAACTTTTCCTCGGTTTGCAAAACTCCTTTTTCATCTAAAATAATCTCATCAAAGCCTTGTTGTTGAAGCAAATCTTTTTTTGCGAGAGAACGAACTGCACCAACTACACGATTCTGTGGGAATTGCGCCTTTACCAATTTTAAGAAAGCTAATCCAACACCACTTGTCGCAGCTCGGACTAGGATTGAATCTCCTTCTTTTATCTGCAGATTTTTGAAAGAGCCAAAAGCGGTATAATAGGTCTCCGGTACCGCCGCTAACTCAGACCAAGGTAATTGGCTATCTACGGGATAAATCTGCTCATTTGGAAGTAGAGCATATTCAGCATAAGAACCGTCAAAAGCACGTCCCATTTCACCCATGATAGAGACAATTTTTTGTCCAATTTGTAAATCTCTCCTTGTCGTTTCAACTACTTGTCCTACACACTCAATCCCTAAAATACGAGGGAATTGAACAGTTGGAGATAAACCTTTTCGAGTGACAATTTCTGAATGATTGATACCAAAACCCTTGGCTTTGACTAAGGTCATCCTTCTTTTACATTCGGGATTTCTCGTTCTTCTAGAACAAATTTTTCTGGACCACCAGAATCATAAATCACCATGGCTTTCATTTTTTGATTCATAGAACTTCTCTTTAACTAGCTAATTCGAGCAATTTTCTTACAAATTCATTAGCTGGCTGTTGTTTGATTTCCTCTGGCGTGCCATATTGCTGGATTTCTCCCTTATCTAAAACGAGGATTTTCGTACCTAGTTTCAAAGCTTCTGCTATATCGTGTGTGATAAATACAACTGTAATTCCGGTTTCTTCATGCAAGGATTTCAACTCATGCTGCAGTTGATAGCGCGTAATAGCATCCACTGCTCCAAAAGGCTCATCCATTAGCAAAATATTAGGAGTTGCAGCTAATGCACGTGCAATCCCCACTCGTTGCGCCTGTCCGCCAGAAAGAGCTGCTGGATAGCGATTTTTTAGTTGGGCATCCAAACCAAGCATAGCTAACTTTTTATTGATAATCTTCTCTATTTCTGCCTGATTTTTCTTTTGCAAATTCAAGACATAAGCGATATTCTCGGCAACTGTCAAATGCGGAAAAAGCCCATTTCCTTGAATCGAATAACCGATGTTTCGTCGCAATTCAATCAAATCCGTGTCCTGAACATCTTGACCATTGATAAGGATTTGCCCTTGATTCGGCTTGACCAAACCATTTATCATCTTTAACAATGTCGTTTTGCCTGAGCCAGAAGTCCCCACAACTGTCAGAAAAGTGCCGTCTTCAATCTTTAGATTTAGATTTTTGATAATGTCTTGATTTCCATATGACTTGCTGACATTTTTATATTCAATCATTTCTTCAAAATTCCTTTCTCTATAAGATAGTCACGAGCAACTTTAGCAGGCTCTTCTTTGTCATTTTCTACTTTATGATTTAGTTCTGCCATTTTACTATCCGTTAAAATACCGTCTAATTTCGCTAATGCCTTTTTCAATTGTGGGTATTTTTTAAGAGTGGCTTCTCGAACAACTGTTCCTGCCCGATAAGAAGGATAGATTTTTTTATCATCTTTCAAAACCACTAGATTGGCACCATAAAGCTGTCCATCTGTGGTAAAAATATCAATCGCATCAACTTTTCCGGATTTAATAGCCTGATATTTCAATCCACTATCCATATCCACTTGAGATTTGAACTTCATACCATAGGTAGATTGCAAACGTGCAAAACCGTCTTCACGACCAAAGAAGTCATACTCTGCACCAAAAGTTAAATTAGGACTAACTTTGGCTAAATCACTAAAGGTTTTAATATTGTATTTTTCTGCTACATCCTTGCGAACGGCTAAGCCATATGTGTTATTAAAGCCAAATGTATTTGCCCATGTAAGTTGATATTTCTTGCGGTATTGACTTTCAAGCGTCTTAAATTGACTTTCATCATACGAGCCTGATTTTTTGAGAATAACTTCCCAGATTGTACCGGTGTATTCAGCATAAATATCAAATTCACCTTTAACCATTGCTGGATGAATATTTGAGGTACCACCACCAACACCTTTGGTCATTTTGACCTTCAGATTGGTGTATTCTTCAATAACTTGCTTTTGCATTTCCCCTAAGATATAGTTTTCTGTCTGTGGCTTGGTCGCAATTTTGACCGTTCCACCCATTGGATTCATTTGCAAAAATGCGATAATTCCTGCCATCAAAAGAACTATAGAGCTGAAAACAGCTAACCATTTTTTAGATACTTTTTTATGACGTAAGATTGATTTTTCAACCAAAGAAAGGAGAAAATCAAAGACCAATGCCAACAAAGCTACTAAAATACTTCCGACCAAGGTCAAGGTTTGATTATTAGTGGTAATCCCACGGTAGATTGCAACCCCCAGACCGCCAGCACCGACGAAAGAGGCAATCCCAGCTAGCGCAATGGTCATCGTCACCATATTGCGAAAACCAGACATCATGACCGGAAAGGCAAGTGGCAACTGAACCTTGGTTAAAATCTGCTTGCGAGTAGAACCCATTCCTTCTGCTGCTTCAACGAGAAGCGGATCAACACCTGTAATACCTGTATAAGTGCTCCGTACCATAGGTAAAAGTGCATACAAGGTTAAAGCTACAATTGCTGTTTTGTTACCAATTCCTGTAATTGAAATCAAAATCCCTAAAAGGGCAATGGAGGGGATTGTATAAAGAATATTCACTATTCCGATAACGACACCAGCCCAGCTTTTTTTGAAACTGATGAAAATTCCAAGCCTAACTCCCAAAATTAAAGCAAGCAAGATAGACAAGCCCGATATCCAGACATGATCCCACACCAGACTAAATAGAAACTGCCATTGATTGGTCACTAATTTAATGAACTCGTTCATGCTTCATCCTTTCTTGGCTTGGTTAAATTTGCCACGATACGCTCCAAATAAGTCTCAAATTCATCAATTTCTAGGTCAGAAAATCCGCTGTAAAAGATTTCAATTATTTCCTTAGAAATCGCATTATACTCATCTTGCAGACCTTTGGCATAGCCCGTCAAACAAATCATCTTTTTTCGCTTATCTTTTTCATGAGAGCACCGCTCCACAAGTTTCATGCTAATCATTCGGTCAATCATTTTAGTAAGAGTATTCAGTGTCAAGCCGGTCTGCTCTGACAGTTCCGTTTGACTTTGATAATCTTTTTGCCAAAGCGCGTGCAAAATGCGTCCCTGTTCTCCATTAAAAGCTTGAATCCCGCGTTCTAACAAAATGTGATTCATCAGTCGATTGGACAAACGATGAATTTTCCCGATGTAAAACCCACCATTGATTACTTTTTTACTCATTTTTCTTCTTTCTAAAATATACGATATAGAAGTTTGCGCTTATTCTACTATATAGAACATTTTTTGTCAAAGATTTTGTTTAAAAAAAGAAGCTGGGGTAAAAGTGCCTAGCTTCTATTATTTATGCGTTACGCTTGCAAAGCGCAGCGGTTTGGAGAAATTCATTAGGCGCTTCCGTACTAATGAACCACTGTGGAGCAACAAAATCAAAAACTTTTAAATGATTAACTTTTGTTCCACACTATGAAATAATCTTTTGTACTCGTTCCCTTAAATCAGGAATTACGGTTTCTGCAAACCAAGGATTCTTAGCCATCCAAATTTGATTTCGCGGTGAGGGGTGGACAAGCGGGAAAAATTCTGGCAAGTAGTCTTGATAATGTTTTACCGTATCAGTTAGTTTTACAGTTCCTTTTTGATGAAGGTAGTATTTTTGAGCATACTGACCAATGAGAATCGTCAATTCAAGATCCGGCAGCAACTCTAAAATCGGCTGATGCCATTTTTCAGCAAAGCCCTTGCGAGGCGGTAAATCGCCTGATTTTCCATGACCTGGGAAATAAAAGTCCATTGGAATCGCAGCAAAATAGCCTGAATGATAAAAGGTATCATAATCGACACCCATCCATTCACGCAAGCGATCACCACTCTTATCATTCCAGTACAAGCGTGTTTCCTGCGCTTTGATGCCCGGTGCTTGACCGACAATATTGATACGTGCCGTTTTAGGTGCTGCAAAAAGTGGCTCAATTCCTCGCTTTGTATATGCTTGATTTTGTGAATCAGCCATAATAGCTTTCTTAATGTCTTCTAGCGTTTCCATTTCTTGCCTCTATTTTTGATAATTTTTCCTCATATAGCTTTTCAAATCAGTTGCCTGCCGTCCTGTGATTGTCCGAAAATCATCTGTCACAATATCCAGACAGCCTTGACTTCCAGCTTGATAAAGAGAAGCCAGCACAACACCGAAACCTTTTGGTTGATCATAAAGGGCAGCAAATTCCTCAACCGTCACTGGTTGGTAGCCAATCTCGTGACCAGAAACCTCGGACAAAAGATTAGCCAGCTCCAACATTGTGTAATTGCGTTCTTGAGTCAAAACATACGTCTTTCCCTGTAAGGCAGGTAACATAGCCAGTCTGACAATAGCTTCTGCACTGTCTTCTCGCGAAATAAAGCTCATTTTGGCATTTTCCATTGGATAAATGACCGCCTTGCGCTCTATTAACTCAGGTAAATAAGGTACCAATGGATCAGCATACATAGCATTTTTGATAATGCTGTAAGAAAATCCAGCTGATGCTAGACGAGTATTGGCATAAGCAAAGAAAGCCGCCATGTGAAATGGACTATTGACTTGATCGGCGAAAAATCCAACAAAGATAAAGTGCTTAACTCCAGCTCTTTCTGCCGCAATAACTGAATTTTCAAACTCGGGTACACGCACAATACTTGGATGAGAAATACTTGGAATGTAAATCAAAATATCCATTCCACGCCAAGCCTCGACCATAGAATCCACATCTAAATAATCAGCTTCTCTGACATCAATCCCTGCTGCTGCATACTGGCTCGCTTTTTGGGGACTTCGAACAGATAGCCGAATGTCATTAGAATTTAAATATTTTTGTGCTTCAGCAACGACCTTTTGCCCCAATTGACCTGTCGCACTCGTAATTGTATAAATCATAATGGTCCTCTTTCTTTGAAAGAAACTCAACTATTTCTAGCTGAGTTTACGTCCTTTATTTAATCAATTCATAGATTGCCTCAGCATAAATAGCTGCTGCACGGAAAAGATCTTCTACATCTATAAATTCATTTGCTTGGTGCATGGTATCTGTATAGCCTGGGAACATGGCACCATAAGCAACACCGCGTTTCAAGAGACGACCAAACGTTCCTCCACCAATAATTTGCTCATAACCTTTCAGACCTGTTTGCTTTTCATACACATCTAAAAGTGTCTTCACAAGCGGATCTTCCATTGGAACATAGTGGGGAACATGCTCGTGCTCGGACAATGTCACTGTCTCCACAGGTAAGTTTTCCAATTTAGATTTGATCATTTCTGGATTGGTTCCTTGTGGATAGCGGAAATTAAGGGCAATGGTGTTGTCGTTGCTTGCTTCATCGAAGCGGAAAACACCAGCATTCATAGAAAGAGCACCCATTTTTTCATCTACATAATCTACTTTCAGAGCTTTTCCTGCATGGTCTTCTAAAAGAATGTTCCCAGCCACTTCAAGATAATCCTTAGCAGAACCTGCAAAGTCAAACTGGGTCAAGAATTTCGCCAAATAAGTCGCGCCATTGACACCAGATTGTGGAGAAGCTCCGTGGGCGGATTTCCCAACAATCGTAACTGTTATTTGTCCACTCGGTAATTCTTGGTATTCAAATCGAAGTTCGTGTTCCTTTGCAAATTCATCCAATTTATCTACAAGATTTGGCACATTTCCTGATACCACTGCTGTTGCAGATTCAGGAACCATATTTTCACGAAGCCCGCCAGTAAAGCTATGCAAGCGCGCAGCTCCGCTATTTTCCCCTGCAAAATGAAGATATTCGGTAATATTTCCTTTTTCACCATTGATAATTGGAAATTCTGCGTCTGGTGAAAAGCCAAAATTAGGCTCTGGCAGACCAACATGCTTGAAATAATAATCCATATCAGCCCAGCCGGATTCTTCATCTGTACCAACTACAAAACGAACCTTCTTAGATGTCGGTAAACCCAATTCTTTGATAATTTTCAAGCCGTAATAGCAAGCCATTGTCGGTCCCTTGTCATCGCTCGCACCGCGCGCAAATAATTTACCGTCCTTGATAGTTGGCGTATAAGGATCTGTATCCCAGCCACTTCCAGCCGGCACAACATCCATATGCGCAAAAATTCCAAGCACTTCTTTTCCTTCACCATATTCAAAATGCCCTGCATAATTGTCAACATTCTTTGTTGGATAGCCATCACGCGCGGCTAATTCTAAGAATTTTTCCAAAGCCTTAACAGGTCCAAGCCCAAAAGGATGTTCTTTATCTGCTTTCGTGTCATCTCGCTCGGAATTAATTTCCAAAAGGCTAAACAAGTCAGCCAGCAGAGCATCGCGACGTTTCTCAACTTCTGCTTTAAAATCAATCGTCATAAAATCAGATTCCTTTCTATCAACGTTTTTCAATAATCTCGTCCACTGGCAAACGATAGCTTGGCTCCAGTTTATCATCTGTATAACCAACGGTAATTAAAAGTTCTGGACGGAAGCGTTCGTCAATATCTAGCACTTGATTAGCTTTTGACTTATCAAATCCAAGGATAATATTGGAACCAATTCCTTGGTCAGTCAAAGCCAACACAAGATTCATTGCCACCAAACCAGCATTTAAAGCCAAATAATCGCTTTTTTGCTGCTCAGAATAATGACTATACTCAACCGGTAAATTTTGCATATAATATTGCAACAATTCGTCGGACATATTATTGACCCCAGCTACACGAGCAATTTTCCGAGCTCGTTTAACTAAGTCTGTATCTGTAAAAAGAGCAATCGTCACAGGTGCTTCTGTGATTTGGTCTTTGTTTGCACCGAAAGCAATCTCAGCCAATTCTGCATTTTTCTCACGCACAACTACAAATTTCCAAGGCTGGCTATTGTGAGCACTTGGCGCTAAAGTTGCAATTTCAATTGCCGTCCGCACATCTTTCGGATCAACTGCTTTATCATTGAAATACTTCGTTGCATGACGCTTTTTATTTAATTCAAGAAATTTCATAGGGACTTTCCTTTTCTTATTATACTAATTTCATTTTACCATAAATTGGAAGAGCTTGCAGAGGTTTTTCACGAGAAATAGTCTGATGAACTTGCTTCCCTAAAATCTAGGAGTTGGTTATCTTTTTATCTGTAGATTTGCTCAATTTCTCCTGCACAGCCTCCGCCACTTTTCGCGGTACGCCTACTTCGACAATTTCCTCAACACTAGCTTTCTTGATGTTAGTCAAAGATTTAAAATGTCGCATCAAATTCTGCTTGCGCTTGGGTCCTAGCCCCTCAATACCATCCAATTGCGAAGAAAAGGAGTTTTTTGAGCGAAGCTGGCGGTGGAAGGTAATGGCAAAGCGGTGCACCTCATCTTGAATGCGTTGCAAAAGGAAAAATTCCTGCGAATTGCGAGACAATTCGACCACTTTCAAAGGATCGCCAAAGAGCAATTCATGCGTCTGGTGCTTGTCGTTCTTTTGCAAACCAGCGATAGGAATATCTAACCCTAATTGATGTTGAATGACGTCTTTAGCAATGTTGACTTGACCCTGACCACCGTCAATGACAATAAGATCAGGCGGTATTAAACCATCGCGCATGACTCGGCTATAGCGACGCTTAATCACTTCTCGCATACTAGCATAGTCATCAGGACCGATAACTGTCTTAATCTTATACTTGCGATAATCCCTTTTGCTGGGTTTCCCATTGATAAAGACCACCATAGCTGAAACAGGACTGGTTCCCATAATATTGGAATTATCAAAGGACTCAATCCGAACTGGGGTGGGAATATTGAGCAACTGCCCTAGATTTTCAATGGCTCCTTGCGTTTTTTCAACAGATTTCTCCAACAAATCAAACTTCTGCTGCAAACTAACTTGCGCATTTTTAATAGCCAAATTAACCAACTGTTTCTTCTCTCCTCGCTGAGGTTTGAGAATCTTCGTATCTACCACAGCCTGAACAGCTACATCATCAATATCAGACGGAATCAAAATTTCATTGGGAATCAGATGAGATTTTTCCTGATAAAATTGACCAATATAGGTCAGAAAATCCTCATCGGGATCATTGTAGTAAGGAAACATATTCACGTCTCGCTCAATGAGTTTTCCTTGACGGACAAAGAACACCTGCACACATATCCAGCCTTTGTCTACATAATAACCAAAGACATCCCGATTCTGCAAATCCTTCGCCATGACTCGTTGTTTAGTGCGAAGCGTCGCAATGCTTTGAAGCAAGTCGCGGTACTCAGCCGCTTTTTCAAACTCCATTTTCTCAGCCGCACTAGTCATTTTCCTTTTCAGCTCATCAATAATCTTATCATCATGCCCTTTGAGAAAGTCTGATACTTCTTGAGCCATATCTTGAAAAAAATGTGGTTCATTATGGCAGATAGTGTGAGCTCGGCACTGCCCAATGTGGTAGTAGAAACAAACCTTCTCAGGCGGATTAGTGCATTTGCGAAAAGGGAAAATTCGATCCAGCAGGCGCTTAATTTCATTGGCAGCACCTACATCAGGATAAGGACCAAAGTAGAGCCCCCCATCCTTTTTGACCTGACGCGTAATAATTAGACGCGGATATGTCTCATTGGTAATTTTGATAAAAGGGTAGGACTTATCATCCTTGAGCATGATATTGTACTTAGGCTGATTTTCCTTGATGAGATTGATTTCAAGCAGCAAAGCTTCAATGTTAGACTCCGTGACAATAAACTCAAAATCCTCAATCTCAGATACCAGCGCTTCGGTCTTAGTATCATGGCTCCCACGAAAATAAGAGCGCACCCGATTGCGCAAATTCTTAGCCTTACCTACGTAAATAATGGTACCATTTTTATCTTTGTGAATATAGCAACCTGGACTGGTTGGTAGCAATTCTAATTTTGATTGAATCAAGTTATTCATAATTATCATTATAGCAAAAATGAGCAAAAGGAAGTAAAAAGGAACACAGAAAGCCTAAATGATTTGCAATATAAAGAAAGAGGACAACAACGCCCTCTTTCAATAACTGAGATTTCAATTGTCTTAATTGACAATGGTCTTCGTTTCGATATTATTCAAAATCAAGATATTCTTTTTCAAGTTCAAGAACTTCTTCCATCGTTGCACATTCTGTAAGAGCACGTTGAGCGAGTTCTTGCATCTTCTTCGTATCCAATTTCTTCATCAAGCTACGTGTACGAAGAACAGATGTAGCACTCATTGAAAACTCATCCAGACCAATACCAACTAGAAGTGGAACAGCAGTTTGATCACCCGCCATTTCACCACACATACCAGCCCACTTGCCTTCAGCATGAGCAGCTTTGACCACTCGATCCACTAAACGTAAGATAGATGGGTTGTATGGTTGATAAAGGTAAGAAACTTGTTCATTCATACGGTCAGCAGCCATTGTGTATTGAATCAAGTCATTGGTACCAATTGAGAAGAAGTCAACTTCTTTTGCAAATTGGTCAGCAAGCATTGCTGCCGCTGGAATTTCAATCATGATACCAACTTGAATATTGTCCGCAACTGCCACACCCTCTGCAAGCAATTTAGATTTTTCTTCTTCCAAAATGCCTTTTGCAGCACGGAATTCAGTCAACAAAGCAACCATTGGGAACATGATACGCAATTGTCCATGCACAGATGCACGCAAAAGTGCACGTAATTGTGTGCGGAACATTGCATTTCCTGTTTCAGAAATAGAAATACGAAGAGCACGGAATCCAAGAAACGGATTCATTTCTTTTGGCAAATCAAAGTAAGGAAGTTCTTTGTCTCCACCGATGTCCATTGTACGGACAACAACTGGTTTGCCATTCATCCCTTCAAGTACAGCTTTATAAGCTTCATACTGCTCATCTTCTGTTGGGAAATCTTGCGAATCCATATAAAGAAACTCAGTACGGTAAAGCCCGACAGCTTCTGCGCCATTTGCATTCACACCTTCGACATCTTTAGGTGTACCGATATTTGCAGCCAGTTCAAAATGTTTTCCGTCAGCTGTTACTGTTTCAGCATCTTTCAGCAAATCCCATTCAGCTTTTTGTTTTGCATAGGCTTCACCCGCTGCTTTAAAGGTTGCAACTTGTTCTTCTGTTGGATTGATAATAACCTCACCAGTAATTCCATTCACGGCAACTGTATCACCGTCTTTTACTAATTCGGTAATGTTATTTGTTCCAAGAACCGCAGCAATTTCAAGAGTACGAGCCATAATAGCCGAGTGGCTTGTACGTCCACCAATATTGGTTACAAAAGCTTTAACAAAGTTTTTATCTAATTGAGCGGTATCAGAAGGAGTCAAGTCATGGGCAATCACAACCACTTCTTCATTGATCATAGCAGGGTTTGGCAAGCGTACACCAAGCAAGTGAGCCAACACACGTTTGGTCACGTCGCGAATATCTGCCGCACGTTCTTGCATGTATGGATTATCTTCCATATTTTCAAAGAGAGTGATGAACATGTCTGTTACTTCTTTTAGACCTGCTTCAGCATTCACTTTTTTTGCACGAATTGTTTCTTTAATCTGACCAATCATTTCTGGGTCAGAAAGTACCATTAAATGAGCATCAAATACTTGAGCTGCTTCTTCTCCAAGGCTTTCTACTGCTTTCTCACGGATAACAGAAAGCTCGTTCTGTGAAGCTTCAAGAGCTACATCCAAACGAGCCTCTTCTGCATTTGTATCTTCGACTGAAGCAGTCTCAAATGATAAATCCGGTTGAACGAGTAGATATGCCTTAGCAACAGCAACACCGTCAGATGCTGCAATTCCTTTTAGCATTTCTGTCATGTTAAGCCAATCCTTCTTTTGTCATTGTTTCTGCGATTGCTACAATTGCATCATCAGCGTCTGCACCTTCTGCAGTAATTGTTACATCAGCCCCTTGACCAACACCAAGGCTCATAACACCCATGATTGATTTGAGGTTTACTGATTTACCTTTGTATTCAAGAGTAATATCTGAAGCAAATTTGCTAGCAGTTTGAACTAACAAAGTTGCTGGACGTGCGTGAATACCTGTTTCTGCCACAATGTGGAAATCTTTAGAAGCCATAGTTTGACTCTCCTTTAATGTAATCTTTTTGGGGTCTCATGTGATAACCCTTACAATTCTAGATTATAACATCTTTGTAAAATTTTTTCAAGAATTTTATGTGTATTCAGCAAGTCTTTTTTATGAGAATTACTGAAATTTCATTAAAACGAGATTTTCACTGTCCAATTGATTGACACATTTTTAATCCATTGTTCCCTAAGGAAAGCTTAGTCTAACGAAGCCCAAAACAGGAGTTCATTCTATCTTTTTCTTTTTTAAGAAAACACTATATCTAGTGCCATAGTATTTAAAACCCCAAAACAAAACACAATATTTAGAACATAATAGTTGACAAAATTCCCTGCTTTAGATATACTAATTCCATACTGAATTTAAAGAAATTAGGAGTTCATTATGGTAACTATTTATTCAAAAAATAATTGCGTTCAATGCAAAATGACAAAACGCTTCTTAGACACTAACCATGTAGAATATCGTGAAATCAATTTGGACGAACAGCCTGAATACATCGATCATGTGAAAAGCTTAGGCTTTAATGCTGCTCCAGTCGTTCAGACTCCAACGGAAGCATTTTCCGGTTTTCAACCAGGTAAATTGAAAAAATTATCATAATTTATGACATGTACATAATGGGAGAAATGGTTAAAACTGCGATAACTAGACAAAACCTTCTCCGTTCACTTTTTATACTCGGAAGAGTACCTTTGATGAAAACTTTGTTTTCTTCGTTCACCACCTCAACACTTTTCAAAACTGTTGAGTAACTTTGTGGGGTGAGACTACGAACTAAAATTTGCAATTTTTAGTTCTTGCCCGCCCCTCTTTCTTTTGCCAAATATCAAACCTAACACTTAGAAAAGGAACACTATGGGACTCAAACAATTAGAAGATGTGACGTATTTCCGTCTCAATAATGAAATCAACCGTCCAATCAACGGACAGATTATGCTTCACAAAGATAAGGAAGCCTTGGAAGCATTCTTTAAAGAAAATGTTGAACCAAATACAAAAAAATTCTCTTCTATCACAGAAAAAATTCACTATTTAATTCAAGAAAACTATTTAGAAAAAGAATTCATCCAGCTTTATTCACCTGAATACATCGAAGAACTATCCAGCTTCATTCATGAACAAGATTTTCATTTTAAATCTTTCATGGCAGCTTATAAATTCTATAATCAATATGCTCTCAAAACAAATGACGGTGAATATTACCTTGAAAGCATGGAAGACCGCGTTCTTTTCAACGCGCTCTATTTTGCCGACGGTGATGAAGCAATTGCCAAAGATATTGCCAATGAAATCATTCATCAACGGTATCAACCAGCAACTCCAAGTTTCTTGAATGCCGGACGTGCTAGGCGTGGTGAATTAGTTTCTTGTTTCTTGATTCAAGTCACTGATGATATGAATTCAATCGGTCGTTCTATCAATTCAGCTCTGCAATTATCTCGGATTGGCGGTGGCGTTGGAATTTCCCTCAGTAACCTGCGGGAAGCGGGTGCCCCTATCAAAGGTTATGAAGGGGCTGCTTCTGGTGTAGTACCAGTTATGAAGCTCTTTGAAGACAGCTTTTCATACTCTAATCAATTAGGTCAACGTCAAGGAGCCGGTGTTGTTTATCTTAATGTCTTTCACCCAGATATTATCGCTTTTCTTTCAACTAAGAAAGAGAATGCCGATGAAAAAGTACGGGTAAAAACTCTTTCTTTGGGTGTTGTCATTCCAGATAAATTCTACGAATTAGCTCGGAAGAACGAAGATATGTATCTCTTTAGCCCTTATTCTATCGAACGGGAATATGGCATTCCATTTGCCTACATTGACATTACCGAAAAATATGACGAATTGGTTGCCAATCCTAAGATTAATAAAACGAAGATTAAAGCTCGTGATTTAGAAACTGAAATTTCCAAGTTGCAGCAGGAATCTGGCTATCCTTATGTAGTTAATATCGATACTGCTAATCGCGCGAATCCAGTAGACGGCAAGATTATCATGAGCAATCTCTGCTCCGAAATCCTGCAAGTCCAAGAACCAAGTCTCTTGAATGACGCTCAAGAATTCGTTCGTTTAGGAACAGATGTTTCTTGCAATCTCGGCTCTACCAATGTGGTTAATATGATGACTTCGCCAGATTTTGGTAAGTCTATCCGTACCATGACACGTGCGCTGACGTTTGTTACAGATAGCTCTCACATCAAAGCTGTTCCGACTATTGATCATGGTAATAGCTTAGCTCACACTTTTGGGCTAGGTGCCATGGGCTTGCACAGTTATCTGGCTCAACAATTGATTGAATACGGATCAGCTGAATCTGTTGAGTTTACCAGCATTTACTTTATGCTCATGAATTATTGGACACTTGTTGAGTCCAATAATATTGCCCGTGAGCGCGGGGTGGTTTTCCATAACTTTGAAAAGTCTGATTATGCAAATGGTTCATACTTTGACAAATATGTGACCGGTGAATTTGTACCAAAATCTGACCGAGTGAAAAAACTCTTTGAAAATATCTTTATTCCTTCTGCAAAAGATTGGACTGAGCTACGCGAGAAAGTCATGACAGACGGTCTTTATCACCAAAATCGCTTAGCTGTTGCGCCGAATGGCTCTATCAGCTATATCAATGATGTCTCTGCTTCTATCCACCCAATTACACAACGCATCGAAGAACGCCAAGAAAAGAAAATCGGAAAAATCTACTACCCAGCAGCAGGACTGTCAACTGAGACTATTCCTTACTATACTAGCGCTTACGACATGGATATGCGTAAAGTCATTGATGTTTATGCAGCAGCTACTGAGCACGTAGATCAAGGGTTATCTCTGACCCTCTTTATGCGCAGCGACATTCCACAAGGACTCTACGAATGGAAAACCGAATGCAAACAAACGACACGCGACCTGTCTATCCTGCGCAACTATGCCTTTAACAAGGGCATCAAATCAATCTATTATGTCCGTACCTTTACAGATAACGGCGGCGAAGTTGGAGCCAACCAGTGTGAGAGCTGCGTGATTTAACGAGATTTAAAATTTTTAAAAGCCTTTCAGAACAAATTTAAACTATCTGTAAACAATAAGAATCAACTGGAATAAAAGAAAGTAATCAACATGAAAACCTATTATAAAGCCATTAACTGGAATGCCATTGAAGATGTCATTGACAAATCTACTTGGGAAAAACTGACCGAGCAGTTCTGGCTCGATACACGAATCCCCCTCTCCAACGATTTGGACGACTGGAGAAAATTATCACCTGAAGAAAAAGACCTTGTTGGTAAGGTCTTCGGCGGATTAACATTATTGGATACGATGCAATCCCAATCAGGTGTCGAAGCTATCCGAGGAGATATTCGCACACCTCATGAAGAGGCTGTGTTGAATAACATCCAATTCATGGAGTCTGTTCACGCTAAGTCGTATTCATCTATTTTCTCAACCCTTAACACGAAATCAGAAATTGACGAAATTTTTGAATGGACCAATACAAATCCTTATTTGCAAAAGAAAGCCGAAGTTATCAACGAGATTTACCTCAATGGAAATGCTCTTGAAAAGAAGGTTGCCAGTGTCTTTTTAGAAACCTTCCTCTTCTACTCTGGTTTCTTTACTCCGCTCTACTATCTTGGAAATAACAAATTAGCCAATGTAGCTGAAATCATCAAATTGATTATCCGCGATGAATCTGTCCACGGAACGTATATTGGCTATAAATTCCAATTAGGCTTTAACGAATTACCAGAAGAAGAGCAAGAAACATTCCGAGAGTGGATGTACGACCTGCTCTACACCCTCTATGAAAATGAGGAAGGCTACACAGAAACCTTATATGACGGTGTCGGCTGGACAGAAGAAGTCAAAACTTTCCTTCGTTATAATGCTAATAAAGCTCTCATGAATCTTGGTCAAGACCCACTTTTCCCTGACACGGCTGATGACGTCAATCCGATTGTCATGAATGGTATTTCAACCGGAACTTCTAACCACGACTTCTTTTCTCAAGTCGGAAACGGTTATCTTCTTGGTGAAGTTGAAGCCATGCAAGATGATGATTACAATTACGGGTTATAAAATATCAATTAATAAAAATAACATCTAATAACACAAAAACACGAATGAAGCAAGACCAGCAAGTAGCTGAAACTAAAATCGTTCGTGTTTTTATTATATTATTGTAAATGATTGTACTATTTTTACATCGCTATCGAAACATCGCAAACAGCATAACGAGAGCTGCTGGTGTGTTGTTTAAAATATGCACAGCTATTGAATCTTTCAGATTTCCTCGACGTGCAAAGGCAGCATAAAGGACTAATCCCATGGCAAAATAAAGTGGAAACTCTGTCCATTTTGAGATATGAGGAAGTGCAAAAATGATAGATGTTATGATGGCTGCTGATATTTTTTGATCTTTCTCAAAGAAAAAGATTGTCGCAAAACCACGGAATACTAATTCTTCAATCACCGGAGCTATTATTGCAACAGTTACTACATATAACAGAGCAAAAAAGATATGATTAACAGACATAATTTTTCCTAGATTTTGTAAAGCACTATCGTTACTGGTCGTACTTTGCCCTGTTAAAAAGATGTTTAGATAAGTTCCTAAAACCGCTACTACTCTTGCCGCTAAAAAGAACAACAATGCTTTCCCAAAATCTCCCCAAGAAAATGACAGGACTTTGATATCCTCTGAGACATGTGTCTGGTATCTCCTCCATAAAGTGCGGATAGCAAAAAACATGAGCACAAGGTAGGCTAACACCAGTAAAATTTCTATATACACGGGCAAATCTTGCCCTCTAGCTAGAAACAACATAGGAATGCCATTGATAGCCATGACTAACACAATTAGTCCCAATAATTTTACAATTCCAAGTCCAATATGGGCTAGTTTTTTCATTAAAATTCTCCTCGTATAACTAGTTATATTTCATAAGATTGGGACAGAACTTATCTTGAAAAATTTAAGTTCGTAGTCCCACTCTCAATCACCTACCACGTCATTCACTTATCACTAAATGAGATAGAGGCAGAAATACTTTTTGACCAGCCTTATTTAAAGTATTTCTTTATCATAGAAATATTTACTACATTGATGTAGAGGTGGATAAAGACCACGATTGCAATAGGAAGGTATTGAACTTCACGTAATAGAAGCGAAATAGTGAACAGGAGGATGTAAAACGCTGGCAAAATGAACTGATTTAACTGAAAAAGAATCTTAAAGCTCTGCTCATAATGTGCTTCTCTTTCTGCTTCATCATAGGTCTTCATCAAGGCTAAAACATCTTCAGGAAATGTAACGATTGGCAATTTAAAATGCCGAACCTGCTCAATTGTCTTTTGGAGACAATATTGTCCATATAGAATAAAAGTAAGTGCTACATAAGGAAATAAACTGCCTGTAATCAAAACACTATTTTTAGTAATGAATACATTAAATGATGTTAGTATATCAAAAATCGTCAAGATTGTCACAACGTCTAATAAAATAGTACCATATTCCAGATTTTTGAACATCTTCTGATAAAGTTGTTCATTTAATTCATCTCCATTTGTTGACTGCTTTTGAATTGTTCGACTAGACTGTAGTAAATAAATCGTCATGCAGAATAAAAGCAGATTGAGCACACGAATAATCCAACCCCAAAGTATGCTATTTAAAAAGATTGGAAAATGGAAATTTCCGAGCCAACTACTTGCTACAAAAATTCCTAGCAAAACACTCACTACTAGTAAACCACTAATTTTCATCCATTTTTTCATCGCTATTCTCCTTTAGATAAAATACATTTTCTACGTTTTCTCCAAAAATATGTGCAATCTTCAAGGCAATGATGACAGACGGAGCATACTCTCCCCGCTCAATCAAACTGACGGTTTGTCGAGAAACTCCTGCTTTTTTAGCCAACTCTGTTTGATTCAACCTATCTCGCGCTCGAAGTTCTTTTAATCGATTTTCCAGCTTCATATGCTCCTCTCCTTTCATCTCTATTGTAACTCATTCGTGTCACTTTGTCAACTATTATTGTCAAAAATAATATTATCATTGTCAATTTAATGTAGAAATTTATTCAATTCATATAAAAATCCCCCAAAGTTAGTTTTGTATCCAACTTTGAGGGAATTCTTCAACATGATGTTGATTTTCTTGCTTCAACTAGTCACTATTCTTTTTTGAACGTTTTGCTAAGATGAAGATGACAACTCCTAAAATGACAATTCCTACTAAACCAAGGAAGGTTACTTTTTCACCAGTTGACGGAAGGAAGCCACGTTTATTTTGTTTTGGCGTTTCTTTGACAACTTTGTAATTTACTTTGTAAGTAGAGAAGTGTGTTGTTTTAAAGCTAATCGTTTGATCTTTGTTGAGAACAAAATCAAATTTTTCCGCTTGCTTGCCGTCTTTCATAGCATAAACAGAATCCACCGTAGCACCTTGCTTCACTGGTACTGTCACTACTGTTGAACTGACTTGTGATACTGTTTCGCCTTTCGGATTGGTCAAGGTAATGTCATAGCTGTCTGCGTTTTCTTCAATCGTCTTTTTAACTGCTAATTTGAGATTAGCTTTCACTAAATCTACATTTTGCAAGCGAACACCCGTGGCTGTATCCACTAAGGTATCAGAAGTTTCGCTTGGTTTAGGTTTTTCAGTATCCGATGAACTAGATGTAGACGTTTCATTTGTACTTGACGAAGATTGAGATTGAGATGTAGACGAAGTGGAAGATGTGGTTGAAGATGACTCACTTGTACTTGAAGATGGTTCTGAGCTAGAGCTTGGTGGCGTTTGCTCATTTTTAATCTTTTCTTCCATTTCAGCTTCTAGAGCTTTCATTTCTTTAAAGACTTCCTCTGCACGCGCCATACTAGACGCAGTCACTTCTTCTGACGAAGCTCCACCTGCAGCTGCGTATTGTTCATCTAATTTGGCTTGTTCTTCAATCAATCGTGCTTCCAAAGCTTTCCATTTTTCTTGAATGCTATTGCCAAATAATTTTTGATGCTTGGCTGCCATATCGTAAATGTGTGACGCAACCCAGTACCAAGAATCTTTGTCATATTTCGTTGTATCAACTTGATAAGCAGCATAAGTATTGTTGATATTTCCATAGTATGGCAAGTATGGTGCAAATCGAGGACTACCAACAGAAAGCCACATTGTACCACCACCCATGCTGGCAGGGATATTATCTTTCAATTGGAAGATATGGGCTTCCATTACATTTGGATTGCCAAGAGGATATTTGTAGACTGGATCTACTTTTCCACGTTGAGGAATGCCCTTCCCGTCCAATTCCATTTGGTCAAGGGGTTTAAATTGCGTTCCTTCAAAACGGTTCCGCTGCATCCGCATCACATCTGCAACGCTGATTTTTTTATTGCTAGATTGCAACAAATCAAAATATTTATCATCATAATTGACTGGTGCGTCTGGGTTCAAAGCCTTAATACCAGCCCAAGCCCGTGAACGATCAGCTTCTGCCATTGGCGGATTGTAAGATTGGGAAATATGGAATTTGCCATTGATTTCCTTGTAGGAATTTGCATCTCGTGCTACTTTTTCCACATTTTCTGAAGCAATGACATTTTCCTTATCATTAAAATCAACACTTCCTAAGAAGAAGGTATTAGGGAAAATACTGTATTTGTCGTCTGGATATTTAATGGCAACATATTGATGACCAGACAAGATTTCCATGTACCAGACACCTGTCTTATCTGCAATTGTCACAATGTTTCCTTCAGCAGCTCCTTGTTTTTTGACAATCTCTGCGATGAGCTCCACACCTTCACGAGCTGTTTTGACATGTGGCAAGACAACCGTTGTCATAATGGATTCTGCTAAACCTTTTTCCACATAAGGATCAACTTTCTGGATAGCTTTATTCGCCTTAGCTGACACTGTAGCAGAAATGGAAACTCCATGCTCATTGAAGCCTACTTCATCAAAAATACCTTCTTTTGGTGTAACATCCGAAACAGAAGTATATTTATAGCTATGTGCGGGTAATTGCCATTCAAAGCCATTGGCTTCATCAATCAGCTTTTCTCCCGCTTGATTGTCCTTGGCTGGATGAACTTTAAAGACTTTGTTATGATTAGGCTCCAAATCCTCTGTACGACCATACAAAGTAGAGCCGTCTGCCGTCAAGTTCTTCCCGACAATGAAACCTGTACAGGCTTCTACTGCTTGAAAAGGAAAGAGCATAAGAGCAGATAACAGAATTGTTAAGCGAAAAATCAATTTTTTCATATATTTCTCCTTTTATGATTGCATGTTGAATACATCAACTTTTAAGAGTGAGCATCACTCTTATCACCTTTTTTAAACCGTATACCTTAAATTTAGTATACTATTTTAAGTCTATTTTAGCAAGCGTTTTCATATAAGTTTTGTGTGTTGTGGTTCTTTTTATCTCAAAATTTACAAACAAAAAAGGTCGGGGCAAAAATTCCCAACCTCAAAGCAGTTCTTTGCGCAATTAGATGTGCTACTTGTTTACTACGAGAGTAGTTCAAGTCTGAGATACTACTGCATCAGGTTCTTTTATAGCATATTTTTATTTCCTATGTTTATCAGGATCCCAAACGAAACTTGCGATGAAACTGAAAGCAAATGTTAGTAAGCCAACAACAATTGACAGTAGCAGAGCGATCAAACGGGGGAGTAACAATGATATATTTGGATTTTTTTTCACTTGAAGTGCAGCTACTTCGACATCTAAGCGATCAAATTCAACTTGAATGCGACGGGCGACTTCTTCCACACCCTCGTCATTCATCTTTTTGATATCTGAAATATCAATAGGTTGTCCAAAGTCCATGTCCACGCGCTCACCTTTTGCTAAACCTTTCAGACTCATCGGTCCTACATAAACAACTGGAAGAATGCGCACCTTTGCCATTTTAGCAATCAGTGCAACGCCACCTTTCACATCTGTCGAATGTCGGCTTCCACTTGGAAACATAATTAAAGACCGATTGCTTGATTTCAACATCTTGACGGGGTATTTAATAGCAGATGCTCCTGGATTTTCACGGTCAATTGGAAATGCGCCACACATGCGAATCCACCAGCCGAAAACGCGATTTGTGAACAGTTCTTTCTTTGCCATAAAGATAAATTGCTTGGGCCTTGTTGCAAAAGCCATGTAAACAGGATCCCACCAAGTACGGTGTGGAGCCACTAAAATATAATTTTCCTCTTGGTCTGGAATGTTCTCCAAATGGTGGTAGTGAGCATTACCATTTAAAGCCCATAAAATCAACATCACCAATCTTCTTAAATATCTATAAAACATAGGCTCTCCCTTCTTATCCTTTTCATTATACCTTATCCAATGTCCACTCGCAAACTTTTTTTGCTTTGAAACTGTTACAGCTGAATGAATTCTATTAGAAATTTTACTAAAAAAATGGTATGATTAACCTCATGAACATGAAAGAATTTACGGGATTAACCCACCAGCAAGTCCAAGAAAAAATTTCACAAGGACTCACCAATGATTTTACAGTCAATACAAGTATCAGCACTTGGCAAATCATCAAGCGTAATGTTTTTACGCTATTTAATGCGTTAAATTTTGCCATTGCCGTAGCACTCGTTATTGTACAAGCCTGGAGCAATCTGGTCTTCTTTGCCGTTATCTGCTTCAATGCTTTTTCTGGAATTGTCACCGAATTGCGCGCCAAGCACATGGTTGATAAGCTCAATCTCTTAAATAAAGAAAAGATTAGTGTTATCCGTAATGGGCAAACCACATCTATTAATCCAGAAGAATTGGTTCTAGGTGATGTGATTCGTTTGAACGCAGGTGAGCAAATTCCAAGCGATGCAACTGTTTTAGACGGTTTTGCAGAAGTAAACGAAGCTATGCTGACAGGAGAAAGTGACCTCGTCCAAAAGGAGATTGGGGATCAACTGCTCTCAGGAAGTTTTCTTGTCAGTGGTCATGTAATAGCTGAAATTACTCATGTTGGAGCTGACAATTACGCCTCTAAGCTCATGCTAGAAGCTAAAACCGTTAAACCAATCCATTCTCGCATCATGAAATCCATGGACAGAATTGCAGGTTTCACAGGGAAAATCATTATTCCTTTTGGAATTGCGCTCTTTCTAGAAGCACTTTTGGTAAAACACTTGCCTGTCAAAGATTCGGTTGTCAATACTTCGACAGCTCTTCTGGGAATGTTGCCAAAAGGAATCGCACTTTTAACGATTACCTCGCTTTTAACAGCGGTCATCAAGCTGGGCTTGCGAAAAGTCCTCGTACAGGAAATGTACTCCGTTGAAACGCTGGCTCGTGTTGACATGCTCTGCCTTGATAAGACAGGCACCATTACACAAGGAAAAATGCACGTCGAAACAGTCAGCCCGCTCACAGAAGATTTTTCAGAACAAGCAGTCTCTGAAATTCTTAGCGCTTATATCGCTGCAAGCGATGACAACAATCCGACCTCCCAAGCAATCCGCAAACAATTTACAAGTTCTTCTAATTACCAAACGAGTAACGCTATTCCATTTTCTAGTGACCGTAAATGGGGAGCTATGGAAATGTCGGACTTAGGTACTGTCTTTCTCGGTGCGCCTGAAATGCTCTTTAACAAAGAGATTGAGATTGCCCAAGCAGCCCAACAGCGAGGTTCGCGCGTACTCGCTTTAGCCATTAGTCCTGAACGCATTGACCATAAACACATTTACTTACCTAATAATGTTCAACCTATTGCTATTTTAGAAATTACAGATCCGATTCGTGACGGGGTAGCTGATACCTTGGAATACTTACGCTCACAAGAAGTTGGCTTAAAAATCATATCAGGTGACAATCCGGTTACTGTATCAAACATTGCTGCAAAGGCAGGTTTTGCAAACTACCAAAGTTATGTTGATTGCTCAAAAGTAACAGATCAAGAGTTGATTGAGCTGGCAGAAACGACTGCTATCTTTGGTCGTGTTTCTCCTCATCAAAAGAAACTTATCATTCAAACCCTGAAAAAAGCAGGGCATACCACAGCTATGACCGGTGACGGGGTCAATGATATTCTGGCCTTGCGTGAAGCAGACTGCTCCATTGCTATGGCTGAAGGAGATCCCGCAACCCGACAAGTTGCCAATCTCGTCTTGCTTAATTCTGATTTTAATGATGTCCCTGAAATTCTCTTTGAAGGACGCCGCGTTGTTAATAACATCGCCCGCATTGCACCAATTTTCCTCATTAAAACAACCTATTCGTTCATTTTGACAATCATTTGTATTTCTAGTATTCTGTTGGGACGAGCAGAATGGCTCTTAGTCTTTCCATTTATCCCCATTCAAATCACCTTGATTGACCAATTTGTTGAAGGTTTGCCGCCCTTTGTCCTCACCTTTGAGCGAAATATCAAACCTATTGAACAAGATTTCCTTAAAAAAGCAATTTTCAAGGCGCTACCTAGCGGGCTAATGGTCGTCTTTAGCGTTTTATTTGTCAATATTTTTGGTGGACTGCATGGCTGGTCACAGGTGGAAATCTCAACTTTACTTTATTATTTATTAGGCTCTATCGGCTTTCTATCTGTTGTTCGTGCCTGCCTGCCACTTAATCTCTGGCGGATTCTGCTGATCCTCTGGTCCCTCGTAGGATTCTTTGGAACAGCCATTCTTCTACAAAAATACATTGAAATCGCTACTCTAACCAGTAATAGCTTCCCTGTCTACATTATTCTGATGATTCTCTTTACAATTACTTTTATTGTCGTGACACACATACAGAACAAACGGGAGCAAAGTTTATAAATCTTAAGAATTAATACCTACAGGCAGTAAGAAAAACCGTACATTTTTGTCTTACTGCTTATTTTTGTTACTTCTTTTCCTCTACATCATGATATAATAAGGGTATATGGCAGAAATTCTTTTAAAAGACGGTGAGCGAGTTAATCAGCTCTTTTCTACTGACGTCAAAATTATTCAAAATCGAGAGGTCTTTAGCTACTCAGTAGATAGTGTACTCCTCTCCCGTTTCCCAAACTTACCTAAGCGTGGTCTTATCGTGGATCTTTGTGCTGGAAATGGTGCCGTTGGGCTTTTTGCAAGCACCCGAACTAAGGCTCAAATCATAGCGGTTGAAATTCAGGAAAGACTGGCAGATATGGCAGAGCGCTCTATTGAGCTAAATGGTCTAACCCACCAAATGCAGGTTATTCAGGATGATTTGAAATATCTCACCCACTATATTGACGGTAGTAAAGTAGACATGATTTTATGCAATCCACCCTATTTTAAAGTGGATGAACATTCTAATCTCAATGCAAGCCGACATTATCTGCTTGCACGTCATGAAATTGCGACCAATCTGGAAGAAATCTGTCGAATCTCCCAACGAGTTTTAAAGTCCAACGGACGTTTAGCAATGGTGCATCGTCCTGAACGATTCCTTGATATTATTGACACCATGATAGCGCATAATCTAGCTCCAAAACGTATTCAGTTTGTTTACCCAAAAGCAAATCGCGAAGCCAATATGCTCCTCATTGAAGCTATCAAAGATGGTTCCCGTGACGGGTTAAAAATCCTGCCACCGCTTTTCATTCATAATGAAGATGGCAGCTACACTCCAGAAATTCATGAGATTTACTATGGAAACTAAAGCCTACATGTACGTTCTGGAATGCGCCGATGGCTCTCTCTACACAGGGTACACGACCGATGTCAAAAAACGACTTTATACGCATAATACTGGAAAAGGCGCCAAATACACGCGTACACGATTACCCGTTACTCTTTTATATCAAGAAGAATTTCCCGACAAACCTTCTGCCATGTCAGCCGAAGCCCTCTTTAAAAGAAAAACACGACAACAAAAATTAGAATATATCGCAGATAAGAAAAAGTAGAAAGCGGGAGGTCTTTCTACTTTTTTCAATGATTTATTGGTTATTTTTCTTAGAAATAACAGCAACAAAGACACTCAGAAAAACAACACCGATACCAGCTAAATATGACATGCTAGTCCCTGTACTTGGTAATAATTCTTTGGTTTTAGCTAATTTTTTGTCACTTGTAGTAGGCAAAGTTTCCTTGTTTCTATTCGTTTGAGAAGACTTTTCATTTTTATTAGACGAATCAGAATCTGTCAACCCAGCATGGGAGTTTTCTCCTTTTTGTTCTTTGCTATTAGAATTTTCCTTTGTTTTTTTGCTATCTTCATGCTGAACATTAGATGAAGATTGATTTTCTAGTGGTACAAGGACTCGAATGGCAGTCTGTAATGCTTCACATTCTGCATCAATCTCTGCTTGTGTCGCATCATCTTTTTGTAAAATAACTTGTGCTTCTTCTACTTGTTCTTTTAAGTTCGCAAGTGAATCCTTTGTATAATGCATAGTTTCCGCTAATTTTTCTTTTGCCGAAGAAAGAGTGGTTCCCAACTTTGTCTTATCTACTCCTTCTTTGGTTAAAAGCAAATCGTCAATTGTTCCCCATGAACCTTTATTTGCTTTCACACATATTCCCAGTGTCACCTCGGTCTCTTTTGTTAATGTAAAGCTCAATTTAGCTGTCTGCCAATTTGACCAACCAGCTAGTTTGACTTTTTCACTTTGAACATTTACTGCCTCAGCACGAGCAAAAGCATAAATATCTTCAGAGCCATTCGTATCACCACCTTGAATTTGAGCAGAAAATTGATAAGTTCCTGCTGGAAGTGTTATCTTTCTTTCAACGCCAGTTATATAATTGTTTGTGCCATTGTAGAAATTCATGGCATACTTGCCTGTTTTAGGCGTGTCTTGTCTACGCTTGATAAAATCATTAAAAGTATAATCTGAAAGATCTTCTTCCTCAAAGCTAGAATTTGATAACAAACTCTCTTGCTGCCCTGTTTCTTCATTCTTATCATATTTTAGATTTGTATTCAACCCAGTATAAACATATTTAAACGTCGCAAGTGATGGCAAAGCTTTTCCTGTAAAATCAAACAATGCTTGATTATCCCATTCAGAGCCACCGTAATTTTCCTGATTAACATTTGGATCATACCCAATGACGGCACTAGAAGCCCAGCCCGAACCGTATTTTTCCCAAATAGGTGTATTTACTTCTTTTCCTTTGGAACTAACCGGTGTCCAAGCTGGTTCCCAATAAAAGATGCCTAATGCACTTGCTTTATTGGCTGCATCAATGACATCTCGTAAGGCATGCGATTGCCCTTGAATAGAGGCAGGATAGCCACCTACCAGCATTTGATTTTGTGTTCGGATAACATTTTGTTGACCATCTCCATCTTCTAATGTATAGGCATAAGAAGTCTCTGCTACAAGCGTCTTTTTCCCATACTTTTCGGTTACTGTCTTTAAAACTGAAGTCAGATTATCTAAATTACCATGCCAAAAACTATAATAACTAGTAGCAAACACATCATAATCAATATGGTGATCTGATAAACCTTTTGCGTAATTCAGTATCGTTTCCGTTTTATCTGGGTTGGTAAAATGAAAAGCTATCAATATAGTTGCATCCACTTCTCGCACTGCTTTGGCGCCTGCTGCAAACAACTGATAGCGTTCCTCTCCTGCTTCACCTGCTATCCCACTACTCGTTGTTTCATTACCAACTTGAACCATTCCTACATTTACACCAGCTGCTTTTATTTTTTCAAGACTAGCTTTGGTGTATTGATATAAAGCCTCTGATTTTTCAGACACATTCATATTTGTCCAATCTTTTGGTGGAACTTGACGTCCTGGATCAGCCCAAAAATCTGAATAATGAAAGTCCACTAGTAGCCGCATACCATGTGCTGTAGCTCGTTTTCCAATCTCAATCGCCTTTTCTATATCGCTATTTCCAGCGCCATAACCATGTCCGTTATGATCATAAGGATTATTCCATACTCTGACGCGAATGTAATTCACACCATTTTCTTTCAAAATATCAAATATATCTTTGACATTCCCATTTTCATCTTTGTACTCTACACCACTTTGTTCTTGAGCAATTACTGTTGAAATATCCGTCCCCATGATAAAATCAGATGATAAATTTTCTACTTTATCAACACGTATTTTAGTATTTTCATTAGCTTTAATAGGAATGACTCCTCCAAGCAAACAAAGACTAGCAGCAAAAACAAGCGACAATCTTAATCCTATTTTCATACATTTTTCCTATTTCTGTTTGGTTTAATATTTTAGTGTTCGCTTTAAAAAACTGATAAAACAAGAAATAGGTTTTATCAGTTTTTAAACGAACATTTTATAAGAAGGCTAGTTATTCAAAATGCGAAAGAACGAATTGCACAGCGCCTTTAGGATCACGTGTCAATTTGATATATTCAGCACCTTTTGTCGCAACAAGTTTGATGCCCAATTTATCCGTATCTTTCTTAATATCTTCATAGTAAGAATTGACTTGTGGAGCTAGTACAATCATGTCAAAATCTTTCATAATATCGTAGTGCGAACCATAAGCACCAGCTGTTGAACTGAGGTCTATGCCTAACTCTGCTGCGCCTTCTGTTAGTGCATTTGCTAGCATGGCGCTTGTCCCTGCACCGGCACATAGAACCAAAATATTATGATGCTTTCCATCTGCAACCGCTTGAATTTGATCGTCTATTTCAGCTTCTGCTGCTTCTTCAAGCTCAATCACTTCTGCCTTTTTCGCTTCTTCTTCTACTAATGAATCATCGTACGCTTTAATAAATGGAAGGTAGATGAGAGAATCAACTACAATCAACAGCAGCATCAAGACAATAGATAAGATTCCTGCACCCGTACCTAAAATCAAGCCAATCGGCGCTGGCGTTGCCCAAGGAAGGACATACATAAAGCTGTTCATACCTAACACATCAACAAAGAACTTGAAAGCACAAACATTGATCATCGGAGTGATTAAAAATGGAATAAAGAAATAAGGGTTTAAAATAATCGGTGTTGCAAACAACAATGGTTCATTGACTGCAAAGCAAACCGGAACGAAGGAAGCTTTTCCGACAGCTTTTAATTGCTTAGATTTTGCAAAGAGCATGAAGAGGAATGGAACAACCAATGTTGCACCTGTACCACCCATTGTGCCAACGAAGTTTCCAAGTCCAACTGTCAACACGTTTGAAGCATGATGACCTGCTTTTACCAACTGTAAATTCGTTTCCACATTTGCATAAATAATCGCGACAATAGCTGGTTCTACAATTGAAGGACCATGCACACCAACAAACCAGAAGAGCGCCATTGCTCCCCAAATAATTGAAATTCCTAAATAGCCATCAGCTGCGGTAAACAAAGGTTGGAGAAGTGTGATAACGGCTTCTGCAAACGAATGCCCAAAGAAATAACGCACGATTGTATCAATCAGAACAGCAGCAAATACTGCAAAGGAAAATGGAAAGACGTCACGGAAAGTTTGAGAAATTGTTCCAGGGACTTCTTTTGGCATCTTAATAGTAATGTCTTTCAATACACAGAATTTATAAACATTCACCGTGATAAAAGCTGCTACAAAAGCCGCTAAAATCCCTTTTGTTCCCATGTAGCCATTGGCTAAACCGTTTTCAATTTGATCCACACTTAAAAGGAGGAAGCTCACAATGGAAGCCAACATAACAGAAACTGAATTGATAGTCTTGTTGGTCGGCATATTGCGGTTCATTGATTCTGACAAACAACGAGCAGTCGTAGCGGACACGAGAATAGCCACTACACCCATAGAATAGCCATATACTTTCCAAAGCCAAGTAGAAACGTCATTTGGTAATTTAAATCCAAAAATTTCTGGAATTGCTGCTAGCAAGATAAAAATACTTGAAAATAAAATGGCGGGCATGGCGGCTAAAAAGCCGTCACGAATAGCACCAAGATAAATATTGCGTGATATTTTTTCAAAGAAAGGTTTTCCTTTCTCAATTTGTTTGATAATTCCGTTCATGGAATTAGTCCTCCTTGTATTGATTTTTATATAATTCAATAAAATCTACGATCAATTCTTTTAACAATAATGTCGTCATCAAATGATCTTGACCGTGAATAAAGATAAATCCTAAATCTAAATCTTCCCCAGCTGCCTCTTGTGCTAAAATCTGCGTTTGTGAATTGTGGGCTAAATTTAAATTTTCATCTGCTTCTTTTAAAGCAGCATCTACATTTGTAAAATTCCCTTGACGAACCTCTTTCAGCAAATTCAGTAAACAACTACGTGCATCTCCCGAATAAGCTACGATTTCAAATCCCAACATTTGTAATTCGTTTTTATTCATTTCATCTCCCCCTTAAATCACAATTTTTGTTTCACTAACATGCTTGTACCAATAAGCGGATTCCTTAGGGTAACGCTTTTGAGTTTCAAAATCAACGTAAAACAAGCCATAGCGTTTATTGTAGCCATTTGACCACGAGAAAACATCCATTAAAGACCAAAGAAAATACCCTTTTACCACAACACCAGCATCAATAGCTTTGCTTAAAGATTGCAAATACACTTTCAAATAATCAATCCGCGGCTTGTCCATAATGATGCCATTGTCAAACTCGTCTTTATAGCCCATTCCATTTTCAGTGATATAAATCTTTTGATAATGTGGGTAGTCTTTCTTGATTCTCAATAAAAGGTCATACAAACCTTCTGGGTAAATAATCCAATCCCAGTCCGTTCGTTCAATCCCTTCCTTGTAAATCCGTTCTCCAATGCCTTTCACTTTATAAACCGAAGTGCCTTTATCACCCGTCCCATTATGATGAATGGTTGATTCGCCCTGATAAGCCTTAACAAAATGACATTGATAATGGTTGATTCCAAGATAATCATTTCGGTGACTAGCTTTTTTCATTTCTTCAAAGTCGCTTTCAAGGAATTCATAACTAGCATTGTTAGCAGCGCAAATCTCATGAAGCGCTTCCATTGTTTCCTCAGAATAATATCCCAGATAAGTAGCATCTAGCAAGAAACGAATGGAAAGCGCATCATCCAGAAAAGCCGCATGCTTATCTTCTTCGCTGTCTGTTGCTGGGTATTTTGTCTCCAAAGAATGCACCACTCCAATTTCACCAAGGTAACCTTTCTCCTTGAAAAGATTTACTACACGCGCATGCGCATACATCATATTGTGAAGACATTGAATCACCTTACTCAAATCATACTGAATCCCCGGAGGAAAGACACCGAGCAAGTATTGATTGGTCGCAACAGGATAAATTTCGTTAAAAGTGCTCCAATGATGAACCTCTGGAAATTCTTGAAAACAAAATTCAGCATATTCCACAAACGCTTCAATTGTATCTCGATTAAGAAAATCACCTTGATCAAACAAAACTTTCGGAGTATCAAAGTGATGCAGTGTAACAAATGGCAGGACATGGTGTTTCGCACATTCAGCAAATACACGGTGATAAAACTCTACTCCTTCTTGGTTGACCTTGCCACGTCCCTCTGGAAAAATACGGCTCCAAGCAATAGACAAGCGCAAGCCATTGACGCCAAACTTCTCACACAACTCAATATCTTTTGAATATTGATGATAGAAATCACTAGCTGGATCTGCCAAAAATCGTCCTTGTTTTTCTAAAAATTCATCCCAAGCGACCGGACCTTTTCCACCTTCTTTTGTAGCTCCTTCTACTTGATAAGCAGCAGTCGCACCGCCAAAAATAAAATCTTCTGGTAATTGAAACATGTCTTCTCCTTTACAATAATCTTTGAATATGAATCACCAAATATACCTTTTCATTTGGATGAAGTCCTCCACCCAAATGCTGACGAATGACTTCATAAATATCTTCGCCAATTTGATAGGCTTCTGGATAATCCTTTTTGATATGTTCTTCTAAATTCTTCATGGAGACTTTTGAATCGCTGTCATCCTGATCCAAACGCTCAATAAAGTACGTCAAATGAATCATTAAACGATCATAAAAATTACTATTCTTTTTCGTCCGCTTAATACCATGTTTTAAAAGTTCCTCTTGCACCAAAGCAATCATTTGTCGGGTCAGTGTTTGTTCATCTTTACTAATCACGACATCTGCGCCTTTCGCATTGATAAACTGTAAGGCCAACCGCCCAATCTCATCTTTTGGAAAATCCACATCCAATTTTTCTTTTAAAATCACCAAAGCGTGCTCAGCAATTTTGTACTCCGTCGGATATTGCTCCGACATATCCGGCAAGTGATTACTTTTATAAGTATTTCTTTGCAGCGCTTGATAACTACAATAAATATGATCTGTCAAAGTTACATAGATGTACTCTTGAACTGGAAATTGGAACTGTTGAATACCATAATCAATAATTTCATAACTAGTCGTGATAAAGTCCAAGGGAACATCTTTTAACAAAGCAGAAAAGTTTTCGCGCGATTCTTCACTTTTCAGTTGAAAGACTTTTTCTACTCGTTCTTCTGCCAACAAATCCCCTTTTTTCTTTTTAAAAATGATACCGAGCCCCATAACAACAGCCTGTTCACCACTTTCATTTTTAACCACCGCAACATTATTATTTAGTGGCTGGACAATTCGAAACATTCGTGTCCTCCTTCCTAACAATCTTTTTGTAAAACATAAAAAAACCATAAATAAACCAAGATTTTTTACTTGGGTCATTTATGGTCTCGCCTAATTTCTTAGTTACAATCCATGTTTTATTTAACTTTATGAATAGAGTTTAACACATTTTTAAACTTTTGTAAACCCTTTCTTACTTTATTTTTTAAAAATTTATACAAAATGGATAATTTGTGTAAATTTAAAATCTTTCATTTTATACTTAAAAAATAGCTTACTTCTGTGCCATACCATTTGGGATAATGACTTCTTTGAGTAATTTCTCTTCTTCCTTGATGCGATTATACAAAACTACCGCATATAGAGGAAATAGAATACAAAATGAAATTAGTGCATGACAAAGTAATGCTAAACCAATCAACTCTGGAACGATGTTCAAGAAATAATTGGGATGTTTCACATAGCAGAAAAGCCAGTGATCAACAAATTTATGATTCTTAACCAGTATCAATTTTACAGTCCAAATTTCACCTAAGAGCTGTGTCACAACATAGAGCATAAACATTGAAAATAGCAACAGTCCAAATCCTATAGCACTAAGCGCGTCAAACCGAACCTGACGTATCGTAGCTTCAGCAAAGCAAGAAAGGTAAAATAAAATGTGAAGAATAGTGATATACTTGGTATTTTGCACGCCATATTCGCGCCCACCATTGCCAATATCGCTTTCTCATTCTTCATCGATATTTTTAGAAATACCAACCGAAATACAAATACCGCTAAAACAATAAGTCCTGATAAAGTCATACGACCTCCTTATAATAAAATAATCTATTTTATTATATAAAGAGGGGATTTTCTAAGTCAATACATTCAAAAAATATCATATAAACTGTAGAAAGAATTTACAAAGTTGTTAGTTCGATTTCGTCTACAATTCGTTTTACATCGGCTAGGTCTACTTTTGGAGTCCATTGCAGGCAGTTAGCTGTTGCATAAGCACAGGCACGAATGATAGCTTCTCTATCAACTCTCCCCTTACTTTCTAAAGCATGGCAGAGACTTCCAAGGAAAAAGTCGCCTGACGCAATAGGATTTTTAACATGAATTGTTGGAAACGTCAGTTGGAAAACATCATCTTTCAGGCGTGCTACGACTCCTTTTCCTCCCATTGTCACAATGAAATAAGGAATTTTAGTATATTCTTTGAGAAGTTTTGCTGCTTCTTCTGCAGTTTCAACTGGACATCCTGTTAATTCTGTCAATTCTTCATCGTTGATTTTTACAATGTCAGGCTGTGCTGTGAAAGCTGCTTTTAGTGCGGCACCACTTGTATCTACTACTAAATTCACATCTTCTGGTAAAAGACGACCAATTTGTGCAATATAATCATCTGGCATCCCTTTCATCAAAGAGCCAGAAAACACAACGCTATCGCCAGGTTGAATGTGCTTTATAAGATTTGTGGTGAATTGTTCTAATAAATCCTTATTCAGCTCAAATCCAGCTTCATACACAAGATAGGTCTTTCCTAATTCTGTATCAATCATAATTGTACAAGTACGCGTATTTTTATCAACCTCTGTCACAACAAGCGGAATACCATCTTCCTCATTTAATTGTTGAATATATTCGCCCATTTTGCCACCTAACATTGTATGAATGCAAAAATTTCCTTGCTCTTCGCCCTTCTCGTAATTCAGGACATAAGCCACATTAAAACTCTTTCCGCCAGCATTTTCATGCACTTGCCTTGGCCGGTTGAGCACATCTTCTTTAAACTGACTAAGTAAAACTGTCCGATCCAAAGCTGGATTTGGACAAACTAAATGAATCATATTTCTCCTTCTATTTTGTTTTATTTTGTTTATACACAAAGTATATCATTATATGCAAACGGTGTTAATAGTTTATTTTGTTTTTTTTATGTTATTTTTTGTTTGACAATATTTGTGCGAGATGTTATGATGTTGTTGTGAAATAAAAAAAGGAGGTATAACAATGAAAGTTATACTAGGTACAGACCGTGATGGGTTTGAGTTAAAAAATAAAGTAAAAACTCATTTACTCCAACTTGGTTATGACATTAAAGATCTCAACGAACAAGAAGGTGCTGCTGATTTTGTCGACTCGACAGACGCTCTTGTTGAAGAATTACGAAAAGATGATACTGCCCGTGGTATTTTGTTTGACCGTTTTGCAGTTGGTTCTTATATGGTTGCGAATAAACACCGTGGCATCATTTGTGCTGCTGTTTCAGATGAGCATTCTGCCATGATGACCATTCGCCACAATTCTACACGCATTATCACTCTCGGTACAGCTATTCTCGGTGAAGAATTGGCAAATGCCTGTGCAGAAGCTTATTTAAAAGCTGACTATGATGCTGGGCGTCACCAAGTTCGCATTGATATGCTTAATAAATTATGTTAAAGGGTAGGAGGAAAAATTATGAAAATCGCTCTCGGCTGTGACCATATCGTAACAGATACAAAAATGAAAATTTCTGAACATTTAAAAGACCTCGGTCATGAAGTCATTGATGTCGGAACCTATGACTTTCACCGGACTCATTACCCAATTTTTGGTCGTCTGATTGCAGAAAATGTTGTTTCAGGAAAAGCTGATCTTGGAATTGCCCTTTGCGGTACAGGAGTCGGTATTTCTGCTTCTGCTGACAAAGTTCCCGGTACTCGTGTAGCTCTTGTTGGTGACGTTCTAACCGCACGCTATGCAAAGAAAGAACTCAATGCAAATATCATCGCTTTTGGTGGACGTATTCTTGGTCAAAATCTTATTCACAATATCGTTGATGTCTTTCTTGAAACAGAGTATGAACCAACAGAAGCCAACAAACAATTGATTGAAAAAATCGATAATAGCATTGAAGTTAGCCCTGAAATCGCTAAAAATGACCATATTTTCGATGAAGAAAATGCTAAATGGGCTCGCGGTGAATACCACGACTAAAAGCACAATACTCAGAAAATCAGGCTCAGTCTAATATGGACGAGGCCTGTTTTTTAATAGGATGTGTCAATACCGCACGAAAGATACAAAACAAAAATCACCTGTTTCTTCACGAACAGGTGATTAAAATATTAACTATAAAACATTTGTATATGATTTATACTTTTCCTTGACCTTTGGTGAGATATGATCATCTGTGATTACTGCATCCAAATCATCCAACTGATAGAAACAATAGAAAGAATAGCTGTCAAATTTGCTATTATCTGCTACAATGTACCTTTCAATCGCATTGTTCAAGATAATGGCATTGCCATTCCCTTCTTCTTCATTGGCAGTCGTGACATTATGACCGTCAATTCCATTGACACCAATAAATGCTTTAGAAACTTTGATTTCTTTCAATAATTTATTAGCAAATTGTCCGACAAACGTTTGTGTTTTCACCCGATAACGACCGCCAATCAGAATAATGTCACAATTGGGATTATCTTTTAATTTTTCAAAAATAGGAAGCGAATTTGTCACAATACTCACACTTTTATCAGCCAAATAATCTCCGATAAAATCCGTCGTTGTTCCCGAACCGATAAAAACTGTATCACCAGAAAAAATCAAATTGGCACATTTTTGAGCAATTGTTCGTTTTTCTTCAATATTTAACATTGTTTTTTCAGTATGGGAGGCTTCGTTCAAGCCATTTTTTACTTTTTTATGAGCTCCTCCATGAACACGAGTCAACAAACCTTGCTTTTCCAAGTCAATCAGATCACGACGTATTGTCATATCTGTTACATCTAGTAACTCTTTTAATTTCTTGACAGAAACCACTCCTTGCTGATCCAATTCTTGGAGAATCACTCTATGCCGTCCTTCTTTCATTTTGTCTCCTCTCTAGTTTTATATAATTTTATTCCTCAAATATATTATACAACAATTTATTCATTTTGAAAAATTAATAACAATATTTTTTTGATTTTTGTAAAATATTGTTTGACTTTGTTTTATTTGTGTTCTATAATTAAACTATACAAAACAAAAGGAGTCTAAAGATGACAACAAAACAAGAAAAATTAAAACGTTTATGTGATAAAAACAGAATTATCGGCGCTTTGGCTATTGACCAACGAGGGGCTTTGCGTCGTATGCTTGGTGAAGATACTCCAGTTGACCAATTGGAAACCTTTAAAGTGCTAGTTTCGAAATACTTAACAAAATACGCTTCTTCTATCCTTCTTGATCCAGAGTTAGGTTGGAAAGCGGCGGAAGCTCGTGATAAAAACGCTGGATTATTAGTTACCTATGAAAAAACAGGTTATGACAAAACTGTTCCCGGTCGCTATCCTGACCTCGTTGAAAATGTCTCCGTCCAACGTCTCAAAGCAAACGGTGCTGATGCTGTGAAAGTCTTACTCTATATAGATATTGACGAAGGTAGAGAAGTCAATGACGTCAAAGAAGCCTTTATCGAACGGATTGCTTCTGAATGTAGAGCAGAAGACATGCCTTTTTTCCTTGAGTTAGTTTCTTACGATACCAAGGTGACGGATGAAAAAGAATATGCTAAACTCAAACCTCGCAAAGTCATTGAAGCAATGAAGCTTTACTCACAAGAACGATTTGGCGTAGATGTTCTCAAAGTTGAAGTTCCAGTCAATATGAAATATGTTGAAGGATTCGCAGAAAATGAAGTTCTTTATACCAAAGAAGAAGCTGCTGCCTTCTACAAAGAACAAAGTGATGCAACTTCTCTTCCATTTATTTTCTTATCTGCTGGAGTATCCGCACAGCTTTTCCAAGATACACTTCGCTTTGCTAAGGAATCCGGCTCAACTTTTAACGGTGTCCTTTGCGGTCGTGCAACTTGGGCTGGTGCGACTAAAGCATACCAAGAAGGTGGCGAAGCTGCTACAATTAAATGGCTTGAAACAACAGGTAAACAAAATATTATTGAATTAGATGCAGTTCTCCAAGAGACTGCTACGCCTATTGTATTTAAATAACTTTGTATCTCCTTATAAAAACATAAAAAGACGAATTGCTATTCGCCTTTTTATTATTGTATAATTACTTATCACCTTTATTACGGATGACAAATCCTATTTTCTTCTCACTTGAAGTATTGCGAGGTTTTTTGTGATCTTTGCGGTAACGCTTTTCTTTGTCAAAGCGATCGTGGCGACCACTCTTTTTGTAATTGTCACGCCCATTAGTACGGTCACGACGCTCATTACTACGACGCCCATTTTTGCTGTTACGATTGCCTTTATTAGCTCCCGGAACATATTTAAATGGTAATGGCTTTTCACGAGCAATTTCTACTTCTGGTAGAGTGTCTGGATCTTGTACGGTTAAGGTCAATATATATAAAGCCAATTCCTCCGGTATAAATTCAGCTGCCAATTTGCGAGCGTCTTTGCCAAACTTTTCAAATTGGTTGCGAATGCTTTCATCTGCAAAATCTCGCTCAATCTTTTTAAGTGCAACTTTTTTCTTAGCTTGAAAAGCTTCTTCTGCAGATGCTGGCTTCATACCTTTCATACGTTTTTTGGTTAAGCTTTCAATGATTTGAAGATAACCCATTTCATTTGGTGCAACAAATGTAATGGACTGACCAGATTTTCCAGCACGACCTGTCCGACCAATACGGTGTACATAACTTTCTGGGTCTTGTGGAATATCATAATTGTAAACATGTGTGACACCAGAAATATCCAAACCACGTGCAGCAACGTCTGTTGCAACAAGAACATCCAAATTGCCATTCTTGAAGTCACGAAGAACACGGAGACGCTTTCCTTGGTCTAAATCGCCGTGAATCCCCTCTGCACGGAAACCACGGATTTTAAGCCCACGAGTCAATTCATCAACTCTGCGTTTGGTACGCCCAAAAACGATAGAAAGTTCCGGTTGTTCCACATCCATGAGGCGTGTCATGGTATCAAATTTTTCATTTTCTTTTACACGGATATAATATTGATCCACCAACTCCGTTGTCAATTCTTTGGCTGCAATTTTGACATGTGTTGGCTCTTTCATAAACTTTACGCCAATTCGCTTGATAGCATCTGGCATAGTGGCTGAAAAGAGCAGGGTCTGACGGTCTTCTGGCACGCGGGAGATGATTGCTTCAATGTCTTCTAAGAAACCCATATTGAGCATTTCATCCGCTTCATCTAAAATAAGCGTTTCTACATGATTGAGTTTCAGTGCTTTGCGCTTAATGAGGTCTAATAAACGTCCTGGGGTTCCAACGACAATGTGAGCACCTGAACGGAGAGCCTTGATTTGCTTTTCAATGCTAGACCCACCATAAACGGAGCGAACTTTCACGCCTTTGCTTCGACCAAAGCGGAAGAGTTCCTCTTGACTTTGAACAGCCAATTCGCGGGTTGGTGCAATGACTAAAGCCTGAACATCAGGATTTTCTGTGTTAATTTTCTCAAGAGTTGGAAAACCAAAAGCAGCTGTCTTTCCTGTACCAGTCTGAGCTTGTCCAATCACATCTTTTCCTGCCATAGCAAGCGGGATTGTTTGTTCTTGGATTGGGCTAGCTTCCACAAAACCTGCTTTGTCAATTTCTGCTAACAATTCAGCAGATAAATGTAATTCATTAAATTTCAATTTTTTCTTCTTTCTAAAAAGGCAGTGCGAAGCTACCTTATAAAACATAGTTATTTGCAACCTATCTAGTATAACACAAAGAATGATAAAAAGATAGGTTTTATTTTTTACTTCCACGCCGTACACATGAAGAAAATGCATGTAACCCTTTTTTCCGTAATACATGCATTTTTCAAAAAAATTTTCAAACAGATTTACCAATTAAAACTAAATACATTCATTTTGAATGAATTATACTTAAAAAGTGATATTTATCGTGAAAACACGCTAATTGAAAACGATAATTTCTTCATGCGCTTGGCGTATTTTACTTTTTATTGGCCAGCCATTTTAAAGCTTTGGTCAATACAACCCACAGAACGAGACTAATAACAACAATATAAATCCAAGCATTTTTATCATTAGATAATGGAAGTGGCACATTCATGCCAAAGAATCCCGTAATAACTGCAAGGACTGCTAAAAGAACTGAAATGATTGTTAAAACGGTTAAATTATCATTTAGATTATTGTTCAAAATATTATTGTATGAACCAGATAGTTGGCTGAGAACTTGAGAAATCAAATCTGTCATTGCTACTAACTGACGAGCTTCAATCATGACATCGTCAAACTGCTCTTTTTCAATCTCATCCAAATGACGATAAACAGCATGTCCTTTAATATGCTCCAATAACATGCGATTTTGCTTTGCAGCTGCTACCAAATAGACTATGGAAGTTTCTAAGTCTGCTAAAGCAAAGAGATTTTTCTTAGTGGTCGTTTTGTGCAATAACTGATTGATATGATCCTTTGTCTCATCCATTTTTTCGATAACAGGATAATAAGAATTGCACACTAATTCTAAACTAGCAAATAGAAATTTGTACACTGTCACAGGTTCATGATGTTCAATATAGTTTTTCATCATATCTACGACATAAGTATTTGCTCGATTGCTGACTGTTAAGAGTTTATCTTTCTGTACAATAAAGGTCATAGGAATAGTTTCATAATAGTCCTTATCCCTTTTTAAGTTTAATACGTTGAAAATAAAAACGACTGTTCCTGTTTCACGATTGTAATCCATGTGTGCTCGTTCATTTTTATCTAGCGCGTACTCAATCGTTTCTTCATCAATATTGTATTCCTTATAAGAATCTGGATGTTGACTTAAAATATCTGCATCTAAGTTTATCCAAGACATTCCATTTTTCAACTCTTTTTCAATAAACACCCTTTTCTCCTTTCTTGACTTTAAATAATCTAAAGGATTGAGAAAAACGCTCAATCCTTCATCAATCGTTATTGCACCTCTTTATCTAATGCTTGATATGCTAACAAACGAACTCACTTACCCCAGTTCTGTTTCAAAAATCATTATGATAAAACTCCAACAATAGCATAGTTTTTAAGTTAATTACTCTGCTAATATGCAGTGGCAAGTCTCACATTTTCTTTAACTGAGTTCAAACTAAATCCTCGGAAAATAGATAAAGCTTCCTATTTTTCCTAGCGTTACGATACAGAGTCAGACGAATCGATTTTATTCGTCTGACGAAGTTAGTAAGGCAGTTAGCTAGTCCCTCTACAGTGGCTAGCGTCCAATTACAGTAACTTCAGTTACTAGTCATTGGCAACGTCTTACATTTTCTCTAACTGAGTTCGAGCTAAATCCTCGGAAAATAGATAAATCCTCCTAGAAGCAATCGCTTCTTCGTCAGATTTTCTAATTTTCTGTCGGATTTTTAACGCTCTCACATCTTCTCTTCCAACTTGACATCTGGATATTTATCGGCAAACCAGCGCAAGGCAAAGTCATTTTCAAAGAGAAAGACAGGCTGGTCAAAGCGGTCCTTGGCTAAAATATTGCGGCTGGAGGACATACGCTCGTCCAGATCATCTGGTGAAATCCAGCGGACAGTCTTTTTGCCCATGGGTGTCATGACTACTTCGGCATTGTACTCATTTTCCATGCGGTGCTTGAAGACTTCAAACTGAAGCTGACCGACAGCTCCCAACATGTACTCACCAGTCTGGTAGTTGGTGTAGAGCTGGATAGCTCCTTCTTGGACCAGCTGCGCAATTCCCTTGTGGAAGGATTTTTGCTTCATGACATTTTTAGCTGCAACCTTCATGAAAATTTCTGGGGTAAAGGTTGGAAGCGGCTCAAATTCAAACTTATTTTTTCCGACAGTCAAGGTATCGCCGACTTGATAGGTGCCGGTATCGTAAACCCCAATAATATCTCCAGCCACCGCATTTTCTACATTTTCACGTGATTCTGCCATGAACTGGGTGACATTTGAGAGTTTGACAGCTTTTTTGATACGGGTCAGATTCACACTCATACCGCGCTCAAATTCGCCCGATACGATGCGGACAAAAGCGATGCGATCACGGTGCCTTGGATCCATATTGGCTTGGATTTTAAAGACAAATCCTGAAAAATCCTTATCCAGCGGGCTGATTTCCTGATTATCTGTGGTTTTGTGTCCATGAGGCTCTGGTGCAAACTCCAAGAAAGTGTCAAGAAAAGTCTGCACTCCAAAGTTAGTTAGGGCTGAACCAAAGAAGACAGGGGTTAATTCCCCATTAAAAATAGCTTCCTGTGAAAATTCATTTCCCGCTTCCCGTAGGAGTTCAATATCCTCTAAAACCTGAGCATAAAATGGATTATTGCCAAATATTTTTTCTCCTTCTTCGATGCTGGCAAAGCGCTCATCACCTTTACAGAGCTCCAGTCGCTGATTGTGCAAATCATAGAGACCTTCAAAGGATTTCCCCATCCCAATTGGCCAATTCATCGGATAACTGGCAATGCCAAGCACTTCTTCTAGTTCTTCCAGCAAATCAAGGGGTTCACGCCCGTCGCGGTCCAGTTTATTGATAAACGTAAAGACTGGGATATTGCGATGTTTGACCACTTCAAATAGTTTTTTAGTCTGGGCTTCAATCCCTTTGGCAGAGTCCACCACCATGACTGCTGCATCCACAGCCATGAGGGTGCGGTAGGTATCTTCTGAAAAATCTTCGTGCCCAGGTGTATCAAGAATATTGACCCGTTTTCCAGCATAGTCAAACTGCATGACAGAAGAGGTCACTGAAATTCCCCGCTGTTTCTCAATATCCATCCAGTCAGATTTGGCAAAGTTTCCGGTCTTCTTACCCTTGACCGTACCTGCTTCACGAATCTCGCCTCCAAAGTAGAGCAACTGCTCTGTAATCGTGGTCTTCCCTGCATCCGGGTGAGAGATAATCGCAAAAGTTCGGCGTTTTTTAATTTCATCTTGAATCGTCATTTTGTCCTCTTTTTCTTTTTGATTAGTATTTTTTATCTCTATATCACAAACTCTTACTACATTGGTCTGTCCTTAACTCTTTTAACTTACCTATTATAGCGGATTTAAAGGATTTTTTCAATTGCTTAGAACATATAAAGAAGCTGGGGCAAAAGACTCAGCTTCCTTTGTTTGTATAGTCATAATTATAAGACGCAGTTTCTTGATATAAGAGACTACATTTTAGAATCTCACAATCACACTAGCAAAGAGAAAAATCACCAATATAACGATTAAAACCAGTAAATAGATAATCCGTTGTTTCCTCATTTGAAGTTCTTCTTTTTCTTCTGATGTCATGGAAAAAATAGCCTTGTTTCGTTTTAATAAGTACAAAATCAATCCTTCTCCCCCTCGACCGCCAGTTGCCAAGAATCCCCAGAATTTAGGATGTTTCATCCCGCGAACCACAGCGTCTAATTCAACTAGTTTAAACAATTGATACACAAACAGCCCATTTGCTACGATGAGCAAACCAATCAAGGTCAATAGATACCAAGTCATGGTAGAACCTCCTATATTTTACGAATAATCTGCACCAGAATATACCCACTTGTCCCGGTTACCAGCGCCACTGCCAACAAGGTCAACAGATAACTCTTAGAGATTGGAGTGATAAAAATAAAGAAAAGAAACAGTAAACAAATATTGCATATAAAAGCTAGTAAAATCTTTTTGTTGCTCTTTACAATGTTTGTCGAATCCTCTAAGTGCTGAATCATGCGCTCATCTCCTTTCAGCAATTCATCCAAACTAATCTGGTACAAATCACTTAACTGTAAAACATATAAAATATCCGGATAAAATTTTTCTGTTTCCCAATTTGAGATGGTTTGTCTAGATACAATTAATTTTTCTGCGACATCTTCTTGTGTCAAACCACTCATCTGACGTGCTTCTTTTAATTTTTTCCCAATTTCCATTATCCCTCTCCTATCTTTCTACCTTTATTTTACTATTTTCGTTTATAAAATCTAGCAAAATTTTTTTACATTTAGAAAAAATCCTGCCAAATAAACTTGACAGAGGATGTAATGCTTAAAGCTTTAAACTAATTTTGATTGCTTTTTCCATCGCCTTTTAAAATATTCATCAAAAAGGAGCAAAGCGATGGCCAGAACCAGTGAGACAAGTATGTAATTTACCCAGATTCGGTCTCCTTTTATAAGCGGGGGATGAGTCATTAATCCATAATTTCCACCAGTTACGGCATTGACACCAACTAAAAACAAATCCAAAGCAAATGTGTAGCCCACAATCTCATATTTCTTCAACAGCTGCTTGTCATAGTGGTTAATAAGATAGACCAGCGAATTAACCAAGAGACAGTAATGCCCCAGAAGAAATGAAAAACTGGTGATATGCGGAAAATTATAGGGATCAAAAACCGGATAACCAATTGCAAAAATCGCCCCACTGACACCTAAAAGTGCAAAATACTGCTTGCTTCGGCATTTATCTGGCAGCAGCAACATGGCAAACATGGCTAAACGACAATGATAAAAAGGTAGACTGTTTGCAAATGAAATATGAAAACCAAAATACCAAGAATAAAGTATAACTAATTGAAAAGCTTGTAAATATTTAAAAGTTTTTTGATACAGTGGGTTTTGCGCATAGTGAACTGAAATGTAAATGAGGAACAAGAGAATTCCTATCATCGTCACATAGCCCATAGCAGAAATGGGAGGTGGTTCTGTCTTTTGAGTTGTTAAAAAATCATTCAGCACAGCTTAATTTTCCTGTCTTACTGTTTCTTCTTGTTCTTGTCTCATTTGTTTAAAAATCAGAGAAACCACGAAAATTGCTAAAATCAAGGTCAATGAAACAAAAATATAATTAGCAATCATTCCATGACTTCCAACTAAAGGTGGTACTTTCAAAAAACCATAATTTCCGCCACTCACCAGATTTACAAATATCAATAAAAGATTCATACTAAAGCTAATCTCTACAATTCGCCGTAAATTCAACTGCTCACTATCATAATGATTCAGCAAATACGTGAGAGAATTTCCCAAAAGAGCATAGTGACCAATCAAATAGGAGACTAAAGTGATGTGAGGAAAAGCAAATGGGTCAAATAAAGGATAGACCAATGCACAAATAGGTCCAAACACTCCTAAAAGTGCAAAATATTGTTTATAGGTTGAAGAATCAGGCAGTAGCAAAACAGCAAACATCGCCAATCTGCAATGATAAAAGGGAAGTGATTCAGAAATTGGTGACAAGGTCACAATATACCAGCCATAAAGCACTAAAATTTGTAAACCTTGTACAGCTTTCAAAAAGTTCTGATAGCGCCTGTTTTTATGATATTTTACAGCACTATACATGACATAAATGATTCCTAAAAACATCATTCCATACCAAAATGGAGTTAATTGAGGGGCCTCCGTTTTATGACTTGTAAAAAATTCTTGTAGATTCATCTCCTACTCATCCATCCTATTACTTAATTCTTTGATGACACTCAGCTTTCTTGTTGTGGCGACAATACCTAACTTCTTTTCAAGAAAATTATTATTTAACTTCTTTTTTCTGGCAGCTATTGGTAAATACATATAAAGACAAGCTTCTCCGACTGCAAACATTTCGTCTGTAAAATTCATTGCTTGTAGTTCTGCCAATTGCTCCGTTGAAATGTGATTGTTTGTAAAAACGAGATGAATCCGTGACGAATCCAACTCCTCAGAAAAGGGATTTCCTAAAATAGCCCTTTCTAAATAGGACTTTTCTTTTACGATAATGGATAAATTTGCACCAATGTTTTCCAATATCACCTGATGCATGTGTTGGGCTAATTCTCCAGCTGGTAGGCTTGTTTCGCAAATTACATTGCCTGATTGAATATAACTTGAAACATTATCTAAACCAGATTGTTTCAACATTTGAACCAACTCACTCATCTTAGGGATCCGATTTGGTCCTGTTGGCATCACGCCACGAAGGAGGGCAAGATACTGTACTTGACGGTTACTCTTCATTCTCCAATTTCTCCACTAGACTGGCTAAGTTCATAGAGTTACTTCCTTTTATCAGCAATTGGTCCGTTGGTTTTAGTGCTTCTTTAACAGCCTTGACTAAGTCAGAAAATTGATCTTTTTCAGCATTTTTTACAAAATAATGGGCTTTTCCAGGCGGGAAAATTTCCTTAGCATAGGCAAATAGAGCAGCCATGTCCTCTCCATAAAGGAAAATTTCTGAGAGAATTTCTGGATTTAGGCTAGTTATCATGGCACCGTGCATTTGTTTAGAATCAGCCCCCAATTCTTTCATATCAGCTAAAACTGCCAGTTTCCGACCTTTTTCATTAAACGGAATCGTTGAAAATGTCTCCAAAATCAATCGCATAGCGGTTGGATTGGCATTGTAAACATCTGAGAGGATATCCGCACCATTTTTAGCTTTCTTCCATTCGGTTCGATTTCGTGTTAATTCAAGCGTGGCAAATGCTTTTTGGATCTTATCTTGTGTTACCCCTTCTTTCAACGCCACATAAGATGCAATCATGGCATTTGTTGCATTGTACTTCCCAGTTACTGGAAGGTCAATGGCGTTATCTAAGAAATTGGTTTCAAAAGTCAAACTATCTTTTCGTTCTTCCAATTTCGTTAGGAAAATATCTTCGTCTGGACCAAAACGGACTACATTTTGCTGGCTCGGTAGAAAATCATTGATAATCTTGTCCGCTGGAACGATTAAAAGCCCCCCCTCTTTCATGCCGTTGGCAATTTGCATTTTTCCTTTTGCAATTTCATGACGACTTTTAAAGAATTCTAAATGCGCTTCGCCAATCAGCGTCACAATACCTACTTTTGGCTGAGCAATTGTGGACAGAAGGTGAATATCCCCCATGTGATCTTGTCCCATTTCCAAAACCAATTTTTCGGTGTCATCTGGCATGTGTAAAACCGTATAAGGAAGACCAATTTCATTATTGTAGTTTCCTTGCGTTTTATAAGTCTTGTAAGTTGTTGACAAGAGATGAGCCAGCATATCTTTGGTCGTCGTCTTACCGTTAGAACCTGTGACCGCAAAGACATCTACCTTCATTTTTTCCAGATAATACTGTGCCAAACGCTGCAACGCTGCCAATACATCATCAACTAAAATATAAGGATAGTCGTCCAATTCTTTTTCTGACAAGGTTGCCACAGCACCATTTTCAAATGCTGTCGCAATAAAGTCATGCCCGTCACGTGCTCCTTTAAGAGGCAAAAATAAATCCCCTTCTTCAATCAATCGGCTGTCAAATTCTACATTTCTAAATGTACAATTCGGAAATTGATGAACATCATTTTTGGCTTTCAATACAGAAGCTACTTCATAGAACGTTAATTGCATTTTTCTCACCTATATGTCTTAAATTTCTCTAACTCTCTCATTATACCACAGAATAACCTACTTTTACACATACTCGCTAAAGATATACTAAAACAATAGAAAAAAGAACCTTTCGGCTCTTTCAATCTTGTCTTACAACAAATGTTTTTCATGTTTTGTAAACGTTTCTTGGGCTAAAAGGACTAATTTCTCAATCAAATCCGTATAAGAAATGCCCATATTTTCCCAAAGCAGCGGATACATCGACCATTGAGTGAAACCTGGCATCGTATTTAGCTCATTAAGGAGAATCTCGCCCTTATCAGTATAAAAGAAATCGCAACGAGATAAACCAACACCGCCGATAGCATGAAATGCTTTTTCAGCATATTGACGCATAGTGGCAATGACATCTTCTGATAGTTTTGCAGGAATATCCATGGTGATTTTGTTGTCAATGTACTTGGCTTCGTAGTCATAAAAAGCAACATCTTTCACTACCTCACCTGGCAAACTGCTTTTGACTCCTTTATTTCCAAGCAAACCGACTTCAATTTCACGCGCATTGACACCTTGCTCAATCAAGACACGGCTATCATATTTGAAAGCCAGCTCAAGAGCAGAGCGCAATTCATCTTGATTTTCAGACTTAGAAATGCCGACGCTAGAACCCATATTGGACGGTTTGGTAAAAACTGGATAAGTTAGATTGGCTTCTACTGCTGCAATCTTTTCGTCTATGTTTTCCCCTTCAATCACTGCTACATAGGGAACTTGCGGAATGCCGGCAGAAGCTAATACACGTTTAGTCGTGATTTTATCCATAGCCACACTAGAAGAAAGGATATTGCAACCCACATAAGGCATTTTCAACACTTCAAGGAATCCTTGGATAGACCCGTCTTCTCCCATTGGACCATGCAGAACCGGGAACACAACTGCCCCTTCTTCGTAAATATCACTCGGTTTAATCTTTTGACTTGCAACAACAGTATCGTTGGTCATTAATTTTTCATCATCGGTAGGTTTGCTTGAAAATTCTTGCGTCTTGATGAAATCACCTGCTTGTGTGATGAAATAAGTCTTCACAAAGAATTTATCATAGTCAATCGCACGCATGACACTCTCCGCTGATAAAACAGAGACCCTTCTTTCCGCACTGCGACCACCGTAAAGGAGAATAATTTGTTGTTTTGCCATTTTTATACCTAACCTTCTTATCTTAAAAGAAATCTACAAATTTAATCGCTTTTTAGTATATCATATTTTAGATTGTTTTTGAATAGAAAAAGAGCTTCCATTTTCTGTTAAAGGAAAGCTCTATTTTCTTTTTTACAATTCTGTGCGATTCTCAATAGCCCGAAGCAGCGTCACTTCGTCTGCATATTCAATGTCAGAACCAACTGCTAATCCACGAGCCAGGCGTGTGACCTTGATACCAGCTGGTTTTAACACCCGTGAGATATACATGGAAGTCGCTTCACCATCTGCTGTCGCATTGGTTGCCACAATTACCTCTGTTACCTCACTATCCATCAACCGTGTAATGAGACTTTTCAGATTGATGTCATCAGGCCCAACACCATTCATAGGAGAAATCAATCCCTGCAAAACATGGTACAAGCCATGGTATTCTTGAATATTTTCCATAGCAGAAACATCTCGGCTATCTTCTACAACCAAAATAGTAGATTGATCACGTGTCTCATCGGTGCAGATAGCACAAGGATCATCATCTGTTAGATTCCCACAAATAGAACAATAGGTCAGCTCACGTTTTGCTGCAAGCAAATTTTTAGCAAATTCATTGACATCATCATCACTCATACCAATCGTATAAAACGCCAAACGCGTTGCTGTTTTTATACCAATTCCTGGTAATTTAGAAAAGCTATCAATCAATTTTGCAATCGGTGTTGGATAAAGCATAGTATCCTTTCTAATTCATTGGATGTTGTTGTTGATACAAGTTAATAATATCACGAGTTATACTATGGCTAACGGTTGACGATAAGTTTGTATTGTGTGGGAACACAACTGCCACTGCAATCTGCGGGTTGTTACTTGGCGCATAAGCCACTACATTCGTATTAATAGCTTCCTTTCCACCCGCGAAGGTTTCTGCTGTCCCTGTTTTGGCGCTAATCGGCACTGCTTCACCTTGTGACAAAGTACGCCCTGTAGTAAATCCGCTTGTACCATGAACTACTTGATAAAAACCTTGTCGAATCAAATCCATATTCTCTTTTGAAATATCAACTTTATTCAGCTCTTTGGTTGACTTGGATTCAATCAACTTTCCAAGCCCGCCCGTCTCATTATTGTCATAAATTCCTTCTACTAAGTGTGGTGCAATACGAGTACCGCCATTAGCCACCGTTGCAGCATATTGCGTCAACTGCATTGGAGTATAGTTATCAAACTGCCCAAAAGCATTGGTTAAGTAGTTCGCAAACGTATATTTCTTAGGTGTGTAACCTTCTGATTCACTTGGTAAATCAATTCCTGTAGATGCTCCCAAACCATATTGAGCAAAAGCTTTACGCAATTTGTCCATAGAGGAATCCAAATTCGTCAAATCAATCGCCATATTGGGCGTATAAGGCGTTCCCATCATATTTAAAGCTAGTTGAACCATATAAGTATTGGATGAATATTCTAGTGCCTCTAAAGCCGTAATTTGACGAGCTCCATATTGTGTGAACCAAGAAGTGATGGCAGAGGAGCCTCCAAAAGAAATTGGTTGATCCGTCATAACTTGATTTCCTGTGATAGCTCCAGATTCCCAGCCAGCTGTTAAAGTAGCTCCTTTCACCACAGAACCCGGGACAAAGTTGTTCATAATCGTTCCAAGAGAGTCTGTTGTTAGTTCTCCTGTATTGGTATCGTGCTTCAGACCAGCCATGGCTAAAATAGCACCTGTTTTAGGATTCATCGCAACAGCATATACGCCTTCAGAATATGTCGCATTTCCGCTCGCTAATTCCGCACTAAAATACTTTCTCAAAATGTCTTCTACACCGTTCTGAAAAGCTAAATCTGTTGTTAATTTTAAATTATTTCCCTTACTACCATTGGAAATATTTTTCACGCTTTCCATATTTCCATTTTTATCAAGATTGATTTCTTTGACTGCGCGTTTTCCTTGAAGTGTAGACTCATATTGTTTTTCCAAATAACTCGTTCCAACACGATCATTAAGGGAATATCCTTTTTTCAAATAAGCATCCACTTCTTCTGCGGGTAGCCCTGCCTTTTCACTTGAAACACTTCCGATAATAGAAGCCAAAGAAGTATCCAACACTTTCCTGTCCCAGCTGGTGGTAATACTGATACCAGACAGTTCTTTCGAGCTAGAGGCGATTGTCGCAATCTGATCAGCTGATAAATTATCCGTACGAATATTTCCCGTTTCAAAATTAGAAATAGCATTCATCTGACTGAACAAATAAATAGCTTTTTTATCTTCATCTGAGTAGTTTAACTTTGCTACATCAACACTCTTAACGGCATTATTATAAATCTTAGACTCTGCCAAACGATTTCCATCTGTACCATATTTTTTATTTTTAGGCAGCTGATTAACGACCTTCTTATAAACCTCGCTGTCTGCCAAATAATAATCTACTTGTTGACGCTCAGTAACATCTGCGTTGGAAATAGAAACCAATGGAAGCAATTTTTGAGCAATTTCTTTAATCTCTGCAGCCGTCATTTTGTTGCTACGTGTGAAAGAGACGACTTGCTTGGTTGTATTCTCAACCAACGGTTTCCCACTCGCATCATAAATCTGACCCCGAACCGAACTGGTCGTCACTTTAGTCTTGCTAGCTGTCGCCAATTTTTTTGTATAAAAACTCCTATGGATAACCTGCATATAGCCCAAACGCACAATCAAACTCATAAACAGTAAAATCACAATTCCAAATAATAAATTCAAACGTCGTGGGATTGAATGGCTATTAAATGTTCTTTTTTTCTTAGACATGGTATCTCTCATTCTAGTCAAAATGCTATCTTTTATTGTACCATAAATCCACCTAAATGAAGTAGTGGAAAATGGAAAACACTGAGAAAAAACACAAACTAGAAAGAAAAAACTCGCAACACCTTAAAAAGCCCTGCTTGCGCAGAGCTTACAATATTTTATTGGGCTTATTTCCCAAGATAGTATTCGTTTACAAGATTCAATTTTTCATCAAATTCAAATACAAGTGGTGGGAAGTTAGGAATTTCCACATTCATGATTTCGTCATCTGACAATTTTTTGATGTGCTTTACAAGGGCACGGATAGAATTACCATGTGCACCTACGAATACATTTTTACCGTCTTTCAAAGCTGGAGCGATTTTATCTTCCCAGAATGGAAGAGCACGTTCCAAGGTTACTTTCAAGTTTTCTGCATCTGGAATAACAGAGTCATCAAGGTTTGCATAGCGACGGTCAGTATGTGCTGAATATTGATCATCTTTTGCCATAGCTGGTGGCAATACATCATAAGAACGACGCCAAATATGAACTTGTTCGTCACCCCATTTTTCAGCTGCTTCAGCTTTGTTTTGACCTGTCAAACCGCCATAATGACGTTCATTCAAGCGCCACGATTTTTCAACTGGCACCCAAAGTTGACCTGCCGCTTCAAGAGCAAGATTTGTTGTTTTAATAGCACGTGTCAAAACAGATGTGTATGCTTGGTCAAACTCAATACCAGCTTCTTTAATCAATTTACCAGCATCAATAGCTTGTTGCGTTCCCTTTTCAGACAAATCAACATCAGCCCAACCTGTAAAGAGGTTTGCTTTGTTCCATTCAGACTCACCGTGGCGAGCAAAAACTAATTTTACCATTAGAAATTCTCCTTTGATTTTTGAAAACTGTCTCACAGTCACTACTATATTTTACAAAATTTTTTCAAAAAAATCCAGTATCAATGGGAGAATATTTGATTTTTGATAATTTACTTTATTCAAGCGTATACATCAATTCCTTAACTATTTTTCGAGCACTCAGGACAAATTACGTACATCAAGACTTGTGTCTTTGTAATTTTATAACCTGTTTGTTCTTCAGCTTCGCGCTTCAAATCAGGTATATCTACATCTTCAAAGTCTGCAATTCGACCACATTTTTCACAGACAACATTCAGATGTTCGTGCCCCATAAAATCAAAATAAGTCGTTTTATCATGGCTAATCTTAATTTCTTCTACAAAGCCCTCTTCCACCAAAACTTTGAGATTATTATAAACTGTTGCTAAACTCATATTAGGAAAGTCAGGAAGTAAATCATGATAAATTGCTTCCGCACTTGGGTGTTCATGCGTCCGAATCATATAGGCAATGACTGCCTTTCTAGTCTCTGTAATGCGGACTCCCTTTGTTTTCAATCGTTGAATAACGTTTTCATAATCACCTTGATCCGTGAGTACTAAATAAGGATGTGAGTTCATTTCCTACCTGCTCATGATTTTTTCCTTTATTATATCACGAAAATAGAAAAATGCATATTTAGAATGATTGCAAATAATAAAGTTAGTCTCCTTGTCTGCCCTTTTACAAGAAAAAAACCTATTGCTCAACGCCAAAACGTTGAAACAATAGGTTTTTTAAAATTGCATTATTTAACAGCATCTTTAAGAGCTTTACCTGCTTTAAATGCTGGTACTTTAGAAGCTGCAATTGTGATTTCTGCACCAGTTTGTGGGTTGCGACCTTTACGAGCTGCACGTTCACGAACTTCAAAGTTACCAAAACCAATCAATTGAACTTTTTCACCAGCTGCAAGGTATTCAGTTACTGCTGCAAATACAGCGTCAACTGCTGCTGCTGAATCTTTCTTAGTCAATTCTGTAGCTTCTGCTACTTTTGCAATCAAATCTTGTTTGTTAGCCATTTAACAAATCCTCCAAAAAATTTTATGAGTTAGCAGTTACTAACTCTAACAAGTATTATCATATCTAAAAATTACTATTAGGTCAAGCATAAAACGAACTTTTTTCTATCTTTCCAAAAATATCCAACTTATTCATAGCGAACAAGAACTGCCCAAGCATTTTCCCCAGTATGTGTTTGGATAATAGAACCCGTTTCTAAAACAGGAATCGGAGCTGTCACAAATTGTTGCAACACCTGTTTCATCTCATTTGCCAACTCAGCAGTCCCTGCATACGAGATTCCAATCTCAGCCACTTTTTTATCTTTTAAGCCTTCAGCTAAATCATTGACCCATTTTTTAAAGGTTTTTACACCACGCCCCTTCACAATCGGTTGTAATTCGTGGTTTTTCATTTGCATAACCACTCGAATATTAAGCAGCGAACTGAGAAGACCAGTCACACGACTAATACGACCGCCTTTTACAAGATTTTCAAGCGTTGAAACACCAATATACAATTCTGTTTTTTCGCGCACTTCTTCGATTTTTACTAAAATAGCATCAAAGTCTGCACCTTCTTTTGCTAGTTTTGCAGCTTCAACCACTTGAAACTTCAATGCTTGATCCGTAAAGGAGCTATCAATCACTGTTACATCCACATTTGCCAAGGTTGCACCTTGACGTGCAGCTTCGACCGTTCCAGATAAAGCATGCGACATATGAATAGATATGATTTTATCGGCAGTTTCTCCGAGTGTTTCAAAGATTTCTGCAAAAACACCAACTGGTGGTTGACTGGTCTTCGGTAGATTTTTACTTGACTGCATCAAATGAAGAAATTCTCCTTCTTTTAAGTCAGCGTCTGAATAAACAACACCGTCTACCATTACAGACAAAGGGACGATTGTAATCTCTAAATCCTCTACAACTTGCGGTTCAATCGTAATAGATGAATCCGTTACAATTTTGATTTTTGTCATGGTTTTCCTACTTTTATAAATTTTATCTATTTAATTTATTATATCAAAAAAATAACTTTTTGTGGAATAATTTTTCTGTCTCAATTGTCAAGTCAAGTGCAACAAAGTTGTTCCTCTGATTAAGTGAGTATCTTTCAAGCTGTTTGAGCTAACTCAAACAGCTTTTTTGCGGACTGATAGCCAT